>Ga0214542_1008632_pt1 | contig 16590 bp, 7 predicted proteins | sample CNSS1metaG_FD_160096 | JGI IMG/M metagenome (GOLD analysis project Ga0214542, IMG submission 160096) | Root nodule microbial communities from cowpea collected in UCLA plant growth center, Los Angeles, California, USA - CNSS1 | ecosystem: Host-associated > Plants > Roots > Nodule | place: USA... | reverse complement strand
GTTTCAATTTAGTCCCTACTTATGTGTATTTGATTCAATTTTGACCTAATATTTTTTAATAATTAAAATATTTTTTTATAAGATTAAAAGTAATTAAGTATAAAAGTTTTACAAAAATTAAGTATTTGATATTTATATTAAAATTTAGTGGTAAAAGTCATTTTATTAAGTCAATTTTAATAAAAAAAAATTAGTATAACATTCATACCAATAGAAATTTTGATTTAAAATTAGTAAGACACAATATTGTTCTATTTTGAAAAATAAATAAAAATTAACAAAACATGAGTACTTAATAAAAAAGTAATTAATAAAGTAATATGTTAAAAAGTCGTTTTTAATAAAAAATATTAGTATAACATTTATACAAATAATAAATTTGGTTTGAAATTGAGAGAAATATTATAAATATTAGTACTTAATTTTGTAAAAATATTTATACTTAATTATTTTTAATATTATAAAAATTGGATTACAAAAATATTTTAATTATTAAAAAAAAATTGAAACAAAATTGAATCAGATACACATACTTAGGTACTAAATTGAAACAAAAAGACATATATGGGGACTAAATCAAAATCAACACAATAACATCTGATAGTGACACTGACACGTGGCATTAATGCCACGTGGCACTAACAATGCCATGTGTCACACACAAGGACTTGACACGTGGCATTTTTAATTTAAAAAAATAATTAAAAAATTAAAAAAAATTAAAATTTTTTAAAAAAAATAAAAAAAACCACATATTGACACATGGCACGTTGACTAACGGCGTTAGTCAACTCTGTCTGAAAGGGACCTAATTGAAGCAATTTTCAAAAGTTGGGATACAATTGACACTTTTTTAAAACTGGATACTTATTTGACACACTAGCCCCAAACTGGGTACTATACGAGTAATTATACCTTAAGAATATTAGTAAGAAACTAAAATATCAAATGAAATGTTTTTGAGAAAGTTTTGGCCGCGAAATTTCCCCCCTTTTTTGTTAACATTCATTTGTCTTAAATTTTTTTGAAATAATGATATGAGGAGGTGATTAGGAAGCTTTTATTGACTTAATTAAGACTCTCTTCTTTTTCCCTTAGTCACTTGGATCTCAAATCTTTCACCTTACCAGAGAGATATTGAGTTATGAGAAAACTACTTTTTCTTTTTTTATATTGGATCCATCAACGATTTTGGGAAAGCTTGCACTTCCCACCTCAAGTGTTTTGGCAAGACGGAGCTTCCTGAGTGGTATTGCGTTAGAGTTTCCTCAATGGTAATAAGATCTATTTTAGAGATGGTTTTGGTAGCGTTTGTTAACACAATAGAGAAGAGATGGAATAGAGAAGGTTTCAACGATGGTGGAGGAGAAGAACTGGAGTGAGGATGTGGAGGTGTTGAAGAAGTAGTTGGTGAAGAATCCAATGGGAAAGTCGGAAAGTTAGGAGGCAATAGCGGTGGCGTTTTGCAAAAAGCATGGCAGAGGGAAAGTTCTTGCGCAATTCCTAGGCTGTCCAAAACGTCTCGCATGAGAAAATTTACTAAATTGAAGAAAAAAGGGTTTATAGAGGAAAAGTTACAACAAAGTGAAGACTCTTCTCCGTAGGATACTTTTTTTTTTTTGTTATGATTTATGTTGTTTTTGGTTTTTGTGAGGCATTATTTGCTCCTTCCTTTTGGTAATACCCAAATTCTGGTTGTGTAACTTTATAAAATGTGTTGATTCTATCAAGATGTTATTTGCAATCTAAGAGGAATGGAAGCCCCAAAAGGAAAAATTAAGTATTATTTACTAAGAATTTTATAATTTGTTTTTGTCAACATGTAGAAGTTTTTTTTCTTTTTTTAAGTTTCGAGTTGGAGTTTTGGTCTAGAAGGAGCTATGGAAAGAGATAGGATCTAAGTCTAAGAGAGAAGCAGAGTGAGGAAAGCAAGAAAGATGAGACAAAATAAGCGTCGATCGATGTTTTAATCTTTTTTTTTGTGTTAATATTACATAGTGTCAATTAAGTCAACACTTATCCTAAATATATCAGAAAAACAATAATCTACTTTGTGTTAATTAGTCTGATACAAATGTCATTATTTGTTATATATATATATATATATATATATATATATATATATATATATATATATATATATATATTAGCGTCAATTTGACCGATGCTTAATTACACTCAACTTAGTGTCCCACCCAAGCCAACATTATTGTTAATGTCTTCCACGTTTTTAGAGTATGTCTCTCTTCCAACACCCAACCGACCTTAGCCTTCTATTAGTGTCTACTTCTGACTTTTTGACGACCTTCTTAGTATAATTGATTTTAAATGTAGTATGATACTAAGAGCTCGTCTTGTTGCTGACCTGCTCAGTATAATTGATGTTAAATGTTATTCAGATATTATTTGAGTGTTAATGTTGAGAGCTTGTCAACCAACTGACCTACTCAATTTACTTTATTGTAGTTGTTTGACGTTGGGAGCTCGTTATCCAGCCGGCCTATTCAGTTCAATTGATTTTAGCTACTTAATGTTGAGAGCTTGTCAACTAGACGATCTACTTAACGTAATTAATTTTAGAAGTTGTGTAATGCTAAGAGCTCACCAAACAATAGCTCACCAAACAAACGACCTATTCAGGTAAAGTGTGTATAATGCTGAGAGCTCACTAAACAGATGACCTATTCAGGTTAGATAAAAAGTAACGATGAAGTATGGGAAACTGCAAATGACGGTTACTGAAAAGCCAACTTTCTAACTTCTATTATATAGTGATAGAACCTCAAAAGTTAGAGAGTTATGTGCCCTCCCGAATGGAGAAGATCTCCAATAAATTGAGGTATTCTATAGGCCAAAGAATCAGGCGGAAATTCAAGTCAGAAAACATGTCTCTACAAATTCGAGGTCATTGCAAGAATCTAGGTGAAGGTTCAATCATAGAAGGATGTCTTCATAAAGTCGAGGTCATTGCAAGAATCCAATTGAAGGTTCAATCATAGAAAGATGTCTCCACAGAGTCGAGGTCATTCCAAGAATCCAATTGAAGGTTCAATCGTAGAAGGATGTCTGCATAAACCCGAGGTCATACTTAAAGGCTACCTCATAGTGAAGGTTATGAGGAAGGTCGCCATAAAGCTGAGGTCATACTTAAAGCCCACTTTATAGTGAAGGTTATAAGGAAGGTCGCCACAAAGCCGAGATCACTGTAAGAGGTCAAGTGACGAATCTAAGATATGAAAAAATGTCTCCAGAGGGCCGAAGGACATTCCAAAGCAATGAGATATGATAAATATTCGAGGAAAATATAGGAGAGTCTTAATAAAAGGTTATCTCTCCCATATTTGGTAAATATAAACGAGATTAGAGGATACTATCATTATTTAATATCCATTATCTTTTAGTTAGATTTTTTAATTAGGAAATATGATTATGTATATTTATGAAAATTGTAACTAATTCACCTATAAATAATAATGCTACTCCCACATTCAAGAGACAGAACTATTTTGACCTGATGATTATTTACTAAGATTAAAATACTTCTTTATTTTTTATTTTCGATTTAAGGTTCATTTATGCCTTTACTAGTAATGAAAAAAATGTTATACAGATATTGAAAACAAAGTATTAAAGAAAATCTAAGAAAAGATAACAAAAACTGAAGTAGATGAGTTAGTGGATGTGTCTTTACTAAGGAAAAGAAGGACAGGAGTGAGTGAGTGAGTGAGTGATCCGAATTGAGTAAAGTATAAAGGAAGTGATATTATAGAAGAAGGTAAGTTGAGAGGGATATGCATTGGAGAAATATTGTGTTGAAAAAGAAGGGGTAAGAGAATATATAATGGAGAGTTAGTTGACGATAAAGAAGGCGAATCTGCAGAAGAAGAGAAGACGATAGAATGGTGTTTTTGTGGGAAATTTAAGAGGGATTAGAGGGTATTTGGATGATGGAGAGAAGAAGAAAAAGTGGTGTGGTGAGGGAATGAATACTTTATTATTATTATTATTATTATTATTATTATGTGATGGTGTGGTGGTATACCCTAAAAAGCTTAAAGTGAAAACGGGGTGCGTGGACCAGCCGAAATTATTGGTGCCACTTCTGACGGGGTACCATCGAAATCGAACAAGACAACCCAACCACACGAGCCCAGCATTGTGGGACACTCCTACCCTTGTTGCCTCTCTTCCGTTTTCATTTTTCTCTTATCACCACACACTATTATTCAATCACTTTATTTATAAACAAACAACCATTCATCACTTTTATCACGCAAATTCAACACTAATCAAATTTTATTTAAGTACCTTAACCTTATTCATCACTGCATGTTTATTTATGTCATCATTTCATTTCTAATCTTAATTCTTTTAATTGATTTTTTACGTTTTAAAGATTAATTAAATTAGGATTTGTTATAATTGTAGTTTATTGAATATGAGATGACATTTTAAAAATATTTTTTTAGCTTCATAAATGTTTTTTTTGAATATTTTGAATTCTGTTAACAACTTTCATAAATATATTTTTCAATATTTTGATTTATATTAATGCTAAGTTAAAATTTTGTTAAGTCAAATTGAATTTGACTAAGTCATAACGAAGGAATGAACAACTAAAATTGGACTTTATATTTTTTTTTTCACAAAAATGACTTTGATAATTTAATAATTTTTATAATAAAAGATAATTTTGAACAAATATATCTTTAACCATTTTATTGCTGTTTTAAAATAATTACTTATATTTAAACAGAGAACCTCAAACTAAGATATATAAATACATTGACTTTTGAATTGATATCACTTATATTGATTTATTTTTTAAATATTTTATTTAGATAAAAAATTCAAATTTAGTAATTTAAATATCAAATAATTATTAAAAAGTTAAATATATTTGTAGTCCATATTAGTTGATATTTATTTTTCAGTCATAGTTCTTAAGATATTTTCATGTGATATTTGAAAACTTATTCTATTTTAACATTAACTTAAATTGATTTCAGTTCAAAAACAATTATTTAGGCTGAAATTAATTAAAGTTATCTATCTATTGGTGACTTTTTCGTATTAATATCAATTAGTAAATTTTCTCAATTGACAATAGTAATAAAAATGTTAACTAGTGCTGCCTGAAAATTTCCAATTAACAATAAAAAAAAATCCTAGAAAACTGGTGATAAATGATAAAAATCAATGTAGACATTGACAAAAAAAAAAAAGAAAAAGAAAATTACCACAACAAATGTCTCTGATGAAAAAAAAGCCTATTCACATCTGAAACAAAAATGTAGTCTCCTTAAAATTATTAAAAAAACTTTAATTAATATTGAATAAAAAATGAGACTTAAAAACTTCTAATAACTGAAATCACAAAATAAGTCCTATTAAAATCAATAAAAAGAAATTAGTTGACACCAACCCAAAGTGATGATCTCGATAATGTATTGATTTTAGTTAAATACATAACACTCTAACAAAAATTTTAAATTTTACTTTTTAAACAGAATTTAAAATTCTTTAATTTTAAGTTATCCCATTAGTAAGATGAATTCTAGAATTTTAAATTCTTTTAAAATTTATTTTCCATGTAATATACTTTTGTCACAAAGCACTCAAAATTTTTTGAGAAGGGGAATTACCCTTTTCAAATTCTCTTTCTAAACACACTATAAGATAATAACTTTATAATTGTCTTCCTTTGACATTCAACTTTTTTCATCTCTACTACACAGCTAAACTTCTAACGGAACAAACAAATATAAGCTTACGTTATCCAAATGGATTCTACTAAATTACTAAATAGCTTACATAGTATTGCGTAAATTTCCCACTACCATTGTGGTTACCTTTACCTTTCGCTTTCTACATCAATTTTCCTCCTTTTTACTATAATAACATTGTGCGCATTACATCATAGTCTTCACTACATAAGGTCGATGTAATATCTGTCTTATTATCTCTGTTCCTTTTCACAACTTACATTTTTAAAGTGTTTCTTCCTCTTCATCCATGTCATTTTGTAGAATTGTATGAAGTGTTAACTATTTTTTTTTTCAAAATCTGTTTTTAATGTCTGATTACATCACTTTTAATTTTTTATTTTGTTACACTTTCTTGTGTTTCTTTTATCTTATTTATAATAATGGTGGATGTATTGCGTCATTAGTGACTAATACATTGAAGTTGATAAAATAGTAGAAGGTAATTAATAAGGTGAATATAAGTTAATAAATATTGTAAATAAAGCGTGGTTTTTGAAATTTATATTTAACACAACTTCTGAATTTGTGTGAATTGATTAAAATGATATATACCAAGAAATAGAAAGCAAAATAGGTTATGGGATCTTGAATTTGAGGGGGAAATTAATCTGGTTTTTTAGAAGAGATCATCCACACAAATCTCACCTTTTGTCAGAATAGTAAACCCTAGCGCCAGAAGCACGTTTTACAAAATGGAGCACGAACCTTGGTGACAATTGAACCACGTCTTTAAACATGTTTTTGGAATAAAATATTTATTATGTGTTAATTAGCGTAAACACCGCTGCGTATACACAGTTTTTTAGTATGAATGACATTATATTAGTAGTTGATGATATTGTAATGTTATTAAGTTAATAAACAAAATAAAATTATATTTATAAAAAATGAAGTGAAATGTATGAAGAAAATATGAGAAAATAATTGTTGATGAATAGGAAAAAAAAAGGAGATAAGTAAATAATTTTATAAAAACTATTAAAAGTAAACGTTAATTTTTAAAAATTTAACAAATAATTACATTGTAAAGAGTAAAGTTGAAATTATGAAAAGTGGACATAAAAGAAGGAATCCTCTTTATATATAACTAGCGTAACACAGGCGCTATCGCGCCTGTGTCTATGCATTTTTTAAATATACGTGATATTATATTAGTAGGTGATAATATTATAATGTTATTAAGTTAAAAAAAATATAAAGTGAAATATATCAGAACAGATAAAAAATAATCATTGATAAATAGAGAAGAAGAGAAGAAACAGAGACGTATGATTTTATAAAAAGCTTGTAAAAGTAACGGTCAATTTTTAAAAATTTAATAAATTATTATATTTAAAGGGTAAAATCGGTATTTTGAGAAGTGGACACAAAAAGGGAAATTCCCTTTATATATTGTTATAGATTATAGATAAAGTTGAAATTATGAAAATTGGACACAAAGGAGGGAATTCTCTTTATATATAGTTATAGATAAACTATATATGTTAAGAACATGAGTGACAATGTATGATTAGATGACAAAACTAATTTATTTGTAACAAAATGAAACAAATACTTGGGGGAAATGAGAATGATGATATATAATTGACTATTAACATTTAAAGTTAAAAATAATCATTGTACTTTTTATTTGATATTTAACGATTTCGGACTAGCATAAAGCCTCTTTAGAAAGTTTAGGTTTACAATAAAAAAATGAGGATAACTTTTTAAAATATTGATTTTAAAAAGAAAGTACTTCGTTAACAACTAATTTTAGTGATCAAAAGTTATATAGTGACCAATTTAAATATCAATTTATAAAATAGAAATTTTTTAGTTAATAAAATAATGATTATTATGAAGAAAAAACTATAATTGATCGTTAAATTGGTTACTGATTAAGTAGAGACTAATTTAGAAAAAATTCCTTTGTTAGCAAAAAATGTTGGTAGATATTTAGTAATCAATTTTTGTTGGTAGTTACATTGGTAGCTAAATTTTATAAACCAAATTAGAGACCAATATAATCTTTTATTCATAGTAGTGACTATTGTAATAACTAATATTTTTTTTCTTTTGTAAATTAGTATGTAAATTGGTTACTATAGTATTAACAACTCTTAGTTACTAAAATTTTGGTTGTTAATGAAACCTTTTTTTGTAGTGAATATTTTTATATACTTAATCATTTTGTTTTGTAAGGAAATATTTAATTAATATTTCTCAAATGAACTAATTTCTTAGTAGGAACTTTTGGTGATTTAGATGATCTTTTAGAATATTGGAGTTTTTAGGGGTAACTTGAACTTCTCACCTACCATTGAATTTTTTACACTTGGAAAATAAGCAATTCATAAGCAAGGAATTTAATTACTTATGTTCATTTTATTTAGTTTAGATAGGATATGAGAATAATGAATGTGATGTAGTAATGTTGTTGAAATCCTTTGTATGGGAATTTCGTGAAATTATGGTATAAAAAGTGAAAATACCTACGTATATAATTGATTTGGGTTTAAAATAGTAACTTTTAGTTTGAACTAGTTTGAGACATTGTGTGTTTGATATGTATTTATTATGGTTGTGTTGAACATGTTTGAATTATCAGTATTAAAGTTAAAGAGTTCATAACTTTTCTAAAAGTATTAGACTTTTGAAAGTGCATAAAGTTAAATAAAAATAATATTTTAATTTATTCGATGTTGGATAGTCGTGTTTGATTTGAGTTAATCCACATACATATATTATGTGATATATATCAGAGTAAAATACATGTTTGAATTGAAGTTTAAAACTTTTATCTTGTACGAAGGATTCCAACAATTAATTTCAAAAAATTGGAAAACTTAATAATTGAATTATTTGCTATTGAATTCTTTTTATCTATTAAATAATTAGTTTGGATGAAGTAATTGAAATATTTTAAATTTTAATTTTCTTGTTTGAATAAAACAGTTTAACTTTTATTTTACGATGAACTCAACTCTATCTTTAAGTATAACCAACTTAGCTCGACCTTCAATTTAGTACGATTGATGACAGGCTCTTCACGAATATTCGTCAAAATCGCGTTCAAACGGTGAAAATCCACGTGAAGCTTCCAAGCATCAATTCTTCGATGGAAATTGAAGAAACTAGCAACGGAAGACTTATATCTCTTGGGGAGAGAGATCGATTCTCTCTCGAACGAGTTCCAATGGGGAACTCACGAACTCTGACTTTTTCGGAAATCCTAGGAGGCGAATTCCTCAACTAGAAGGCGAGCTAATTGATAAAGAGGGAAAAATCCACTATCATTCTTCAAAAGCAAGGGTACAACTAGTGGCTGAACCTTTACTTATAGAAGATAGGCAACTAAAAACGTTAACGGAAGAAGAACAACAAAGGTGGTCGTCTAACATGATCGTAACGGCAAGAAGAAAATAGTGTGTACAAGAGAAAGGGAAAACGTGACAAGAACCCTAAGCGTTAAGGGTTAGTTGTTTGGACGATTGTAACGAAACCCTAGTAGAGGCCTTGAGAAGGAAAAAGGGTTGGCAACACCTGAGGAGGTGATGAAATGAATGTTGGCTTCTCGTTTTATGATGCTAGCTCTGGATGCAATTGGGCTGTTGTTTCAGGCCCATTAGGTGAACTTTCGTGCTTCATTTGTTGAAGAAGTAGTTGGCTTCCCGGCCTAAAGATGATGGTGTGACAAATGGATTGTATGAAGGTGTGGGCTGCATATCAAAAAGAGACCAATTAGGGTGTAGGCGACATAAAAAACCAATGGCCCAAAGATTCAAGGCCCAAACAATTATTTACTATTAAATAAATAAAAACATGAAAAATAATGGGCTTGGCTGCTAGCCATGTTAAAGGCCTCTTGGGGTGATATTCATCAACAACTCATCTTGACTTTTGGTTCAAAGTCGACCTTCAATCTGGCTTGGCCCGACCAGACCGAACTCAACTTTCAGCCAGGGGCGACTTAACTCGACCTTCGGCCCGATCTGGCTAAACCTTAAACGCGATTTGACCTGGCTTGACCTTAGTCCTGGTCCGATGCGGTTCGATCTTCGGCATGGTCCGACTTGACCTTCAACCCGATCCATCTCAATCTTCGGCCTGATTTGACCTTTAACCCAAGCTGACCCTATGCAACTTTAAACACATCCTTATTAAACCTTTGGCCCGACTTGGCTTGACCTTCGGCCTTGCCTGGCCTAGCTCGACCATTTAGTCCGACTTAGGCTGGTCCGGCTCGACCTTTAGTCTGGCTTGACTCAGCTTGACCTTCGACCCGAACCAACTCGTCTCGACCTTTCGCCTGTCCCAACTAGACTTTTTGTACCTAGACCTTTTTTTTAGTGAATTTCAAATTCTACAATTTTAGTTATTTGAAATACCTTTTCTAAAAATTTTCAATTTCAATTTGCTTTTAATTTCTTCATCCAAACATGTTATTTTCCTTGACCTTGTGTTTGGATGGAGCATTGCAACAATGCTTAGAAATTAAAATGCTTTGTATTTGAATTGCTTGTAATTAAATTCCATTCATTTTTTAAATAATTTGTTTGGATAAAGAAATTAAAATACCTTACATTTCAATTTCTTGTTTGGAAAAAAATTTGAATTTATTGTGAGATAAAATTTAATTTTAACAATATTTATTTTACGCTTAATTATATTTTGAGTTCATGATAAATTTGGAAACATGCTCGACAACCCAGATGGGTTGGGCAGACCCAACTATGCAACCGAATTGGTTAGACCCGACGACCCACCCGAGCTGGATCGACTGGGAAGCACAGACAAGCTGGGTGGCTCGATGATCTAGAGGCCTGGCGGCCCATACTGCACGATTGTGCCGTCAAGTTCGTCAATATGGTCCGGTCCAACCCGTCTAGGTCATTGGCCCAGTACTCTAGACGGGTTCGATGATCCGAACGGGGCCGACGACCTGGACGGGCCCGACAAGCTGAACGAGCCCAAAAATTCAGACGGGGCCGAATACCCCGACGGGTCCGAACATTCGAACGGGCTCGTACACCCAAACGGGCCCGAAGACTTGGACGGGTCCTACCACTAGGATGGGCCCGAGGACCCGTACGGTCCGACGAGTCGGATGGGTCCAACGACTTAGACACGTATGATGACCCATACATGCCAACGACCTAAACAGGCCCGAGACTCAAACGGGCCCGATAACTCGTACGGGCCCTTTTTAAACTGTCGGGTCCGTCTAGGTCGTCGGGTCCGTCTGGATAGTCTAGCTCGTACGAGTCGTTAGGCCCGTCTGGATCGTCGAGACCGTCTGGGTCATCGGGCCTGTCCGGGTCGTCAGACATGTCCAAGTCGTTGGGCCCATCTGAGTCATCGGGCTCATCCGGGTCCTCGGGCCCATCCTAGTCGTCGGAATCGTCCGGGTCTTCGGGCCCGTCTGGGTGTACGGGCCCAATGAATTGGAAGGGCTCGTCCGGGTCATCGCACTCGTTTGGGTCATCGAGCTCGTTTGGGTCGTTGGGCCCGTTCAGGTCATCAGACTCGTCTGGGTTATCTGCCTCGTCTAGGTCATCAGGCCCGTCCGGGTCATCGGACCCGTCTAGATCGTCGGGCCTGTCTGGATCGTCGGGCCCGTTTGGGTCGACAGACTTGTCTGGTTCATCGGGCCCGTTTGGGTCATCGAGCCCGTTTAGTCGTCGGGCTCGTCCGGGTTGTCTGGCCCGTCTAGGTCGTCAGGCCCGTCCAGGTCGTCGGGCACGTCCAGATTGTCTAGAATGTGAGGTTGAGTGAGAAGAATTTCAAATTCCACCTATTTTGAAGGTATTTGAATTTCTACTAATTTAACTAATTGAAATCCTTCAAAAAAATGCTTGCATTTGAAATGCTTTTTAATTTCTCTATCCAAACAAAGCATTTCATTACAAAGAAATCTAAATTCTTCAAAAAAATGAATTGCTTCATTAAAATACTCTATCCAAACACACTCTGAAAGAATTTTAAATTCTTCAAATAAAGGAATTAATCTCTTAAATTGTCTCAGCCAAACGCACCATAAAAGTTATAATTGGTAAGTTTTGAAATTGTGTACATGTTGAGTGATTATGAAGAATTTTATCATGACAATAAATTATTAATTTTATCATATTTATATAGTTATTTGAATTTCGCCAAACAAATTTGTATATTTATCTTATGGATGAAAATTTTCTCAATGAATCTCAAACTAAAAATAATAGATAATTTAATGATCAAATTCCTTTTATAATATCAAATGTTTTCAATGAAATTCTTGAATATCAAATGAGCCAAGATTGATAAAAAAGTATATTGTAATATGTTTCTATTTTGATTATATTATTTAAATTAAGAAGATGTTAAATGAATATGTAATCATAGTGTGATTAATGGTGATGAGTCGTTATGAAAAAAACAATATTATGATGAATATATGTATGTTTCATTTATCATACTAAGTTGTTGATATGTGATATAAAAATTACATTAAAAACATGATGAGGTTGTAATGATACATTAAGTCATATAAATAAGGATATCATATACTACAACAAAAATGCGATTTTGTGACAAAATTTAGTGATAAATATAAATTTTATCACTTTTTCTTTGATCAACAAAGAATGAATAAATTATAAAAGAGTATTTATGGAGTGCTCTAACCCATTTACAAAAGATACAGAACCTGTACACAAAGATACAAAAGTTTGGCATCATGGCCATACAAAAAACAAAAGAACTCATTAAAATAAGGGAGATATCCTTAATGAAGAGCCACTAGAAAGTAAAAGCCCCAAAGGCCAAACCCTCTTCTATAACTCGTGAAAACATGACCAAAACAAAGGCAAAGATATAAACCTTAGAAAATAAGGATGCAATGGTTATACATGTAAAATAAAGAAACAACCATCCAAGAACCAAAAATGATACAAAATAAGGAGGCATTAAATCTCAAATACCCGACTGTTTCCAACCCATACTATTCAAATTCCCGACCCCACATCTTTAAGGATGCATGAATGCGTGATTTTGCTTACCCCAAATATACGTGTAGTGTTTGCAAACCCTTTTTCTATGCACAGATATTGTGCACACTCTTGTGGTACATGGATAAAGAATTTTGTTCATGATTCCACTTTTTCCCACTTGGTCCCGGTATTAATTTAGACATTGTTCTTTGCTCACCTGACAAACTTAGAATACACAAAAAGTTCCATATCATAGAGAATTTAAACTCATAAAGGGGGAGATACCAATCACTATATGAGAACTTTACCGAAGGAATTTTGTGTTTCATCCAAGCCCAGGTTGTCACTTGAGCAAGGTCAAATATTTCTTCAGGATAAACTTTCCTTTGGTTAAAGATTACCCCATTCCTATGTTTCCAAATTTCTCCAACAATTGGTAACCACGTACATCTCAACATAGTGTTTTGCCTAGAGTTAAGGTTAACGATATTAAAGTGTTTGAAATTCACCATAGCTTTAATATGATGCATGGAGCTCACCCCAGCCAACTATCACATATATTTCACATCTTTTGAAATACTCTACAAGAGAAGAATAAGTGTTCCACCCTCTCTTCACATTCTAAACCCAACTCACACAAGTTGTGTGTAGTTGGATCCCCCTCACAATTAATTTATTTTTTGTTGGTAGTTTATCCAAGGTTATCCTCCATCCTAATAATTGTGCCTTATGGGTTACCCTTGTATTCCATAACATTTTAAATACTTTGTCCTCTTTCTCTTCAAAGTTTCCTTGCAACTTATTATAGGGCGACTTGACCGAAAATACACCTTTCTCATCTTCCTTCCAATTCCAAGTGTCCAAACATCCTTTACTAAATCTTTGAACATTTATTAACTGAAAGAGTTGTTCCTCCATAGTTGCCCCCCAAACAAGTATAAGCATCACCAAGTTAGGTCCTAAATACATAAGTTCCCTTCCCAATGACCCACCTCCTCAATAAATCTTTCTTTACACTCTAATATGGAGTACAACCTAGGAAACCTACTATTGAGAGATTCTTCCCATACCCATAAGTCTTCCTAAAACTTTACTTTTTTCCCCTTCTCCTATAACCCATTCGATACTCTTTTCAAACCATGTCCCTTGCTCAGTGTTACCACACACCTTATGGATGTCTTTCCACCACTTTGACACATTCCTAGAAATGTTAATATCATTAAGGTTCCTCCATGACTCATATTTTGATTCAAGTACCTCTTTCCATAAACCATGATATTCCATTCTTGGTCTCCACTTCCATTTTGCTAGGAGTGCTATGTTGAAGTTTCCTATATCTCTTATGCCTAGAACCCCATGTTCCATAGGTTTCCATATGTTTTCCGACCTAACCCACCAATTTTTCCTATTTGTTGATCCCCATCCCCAAAGAAAGTTTCTTTGTATTTTTATGAGTTCATTACTCACTCTTTTTGGCACTTTAAAGAAAGATATATAGTATAGTGGCAATGCATATATTACCGATTTTATGAGACATGTCTGACCAGCCAAGGATATTAGTTTGCCTTTCCAACTAGATAATTTGTTGCTAACTTTATCAACAATAGGATGCCAAAATTGTTTTCTCTTTGGATTCCCCTATTGTCACTCCTAGGTATATAAATAGATTTTCATATAATTACAGTTTAAGGTGTTGGCAAAATCTTTTATCAATGTTGCATTCAAACCTATCCCCATACTTTGGTTGAAAAAGTTTACCCTGAGTCCTGACATCATTTAAAAGCTTCTCAATATACCTTTTATGACCCATACATTTTGGATACTTGCATCACACATGAAAAGAGTATCATGTGAAAACTGTAACAACCCCATTTTAGTTTCATTGGCACCCATTTCAACACAATATAGGTTTTTCTTGATTGCTTGTCTAACCCACCCTGCTAAGCTCTCTACTATTGTATGGAATGAGAAAGGTGCCATAGGGTCTCCTTGTCTAAGACTCTTAGATGGAACAAACTCCTTGGTAAGGCTCCTATTTATCAATATCGACACAGAGGACGTCAAACATTCTTTTATCCATCCAACTCAACTATCACAGAACCCTAATCTGAACAGCATATAATAAAGAAAATACCAACTTACTAAATCATATGTTTTTTTATAGTTCACCTTAACTATTGTCAACCTCTTATTTTTAAGCATGCATTCTTTCACATTCTCATTAGCAACCAGAATGCTATCCATGATCCATCCTCCTTTAGAGTATCTTTGAAATTATCTTATATAGTGAAAAATTTTATGACTATTATATAGTGACAAGTTTTTTATTTATCATAAACATTATCCGTAAGAGTGAAAAAATTAAAAAAAATTGTCACAATTAATATATTAAAAAAAGCTGAAATATATATGTACAAAGTTAAGGCGTTAAATTTTACCTAAGAATTAATTTAATAACTAAATTATTATGTTAATTAAAAAGGGAAAAACTTAAATATTAAATAGGTTTTATGTCATGCAATCCTTTAATAAACTCATTGATTTAAAGATCTAGAGATTCTATTTCAGTATTATGCGTAGTGACGTGGACCTTCGGCTAGCCAATCATATTTAGGAAAAGTGACATCTGTCTTTAGACTCGAAAGTATGCAAATCCTTATTTAACACTACGAAGGAAAACTAAAAAATAGTTTTTTTTTTTTTAATTCTCATAGTATAATTGATGTGTAATTTCAATTATTCACAGATTTGTTTTTATAGATTTTAACTAATTAAATTAACTCTCTCATTTCAGAATTTCATTTGATAATTAAAAGAAATATAATAAAAGTGGTATACTATTGATACATTAGGTACGATTTTGACAACTCAATGTGTTCGTTCATACTATTCACTTTTGTATTTATTTCATTTTAATTTATTGTTGTTTGAGTTTTTCTTTGATATAAGAGTCAAGCTCATTAATTTTACATATACAAAATAGAATATAATAAAACTTAAAATAAACACAAGTATTCATACTTGCATAAATAAAATATTATAATTTTGATGACAAGATATGATTAGTGATTCTTAATAATATGTCTACTTAAGAATTTTATCTATATTAATAAAAATATTTAAAACTAAAATGAATAAATAATTAGTTGTAATTGGAGAGAAAATGAATTAGTAAAATAAGCTAATAAATTATTTTCAAAATTTGATTTTATGAATCTAAAGTAAAAGTGAAAGATAAGAGTAGCAAAAAGATCAATTTTAAATTAGTATATATTTTAAAATATTTTCCTTATATGAAAGAGACACTATAATTTTGTAAGTGAAAACTTTTTGTATACATAATCGAATCACTCATATATATTTGTAGAAATTTAAACTCGTTATCACTACATCGATTCTATTGTGATATTTTAAGAGTAAAATTTAAATAATTTAAATGTCACACTAGTAATAATTGGTACTTAAACTAGATGGGACTTGTTAGGTGGTAACTATTTGATATTAATTGTTCATTTTTCTTATTTCACATAAGAAAAAAATATATAAAAAACAAAAATTATCTTTTCTTGCTCCATTCCTTTTTAGTCCATTATTTTATTGGTAAGGATGTGAACAAGATTGCTAATTTTGTCTTTGGTATAAGGGTACTACTAACATTGAATTTTATCAAAATGAGAAAAAAAAATGATAAGTTTAGAGATAAGTGAATGGAAGAGTAAATTGAGTAAAGTAAATAAATAAGAAGGATAATTGAGTTTATAGAGCTATATAGCATTTAACTATGATTTAATATATATATATATATATATATATATATATATATATATATATATATATATATATATTTATATATATATATATATATATATATT
>Ga0214542_1008631_pt1 | contig 16591 bp, 10 predicted proteins | sample CNSS1metaG_FD_160096 | JGI IMG/M metagenome (GOLD analysis project Ga0214542, IMG submission 160096) | Root nodule microbial communities from cowpea collected in UCLA plant growth center, Los Angeles, California, USA - CNSS1 | ecosystem: Host-associated > Plants > Roots > Nodule | place: USA... | reverse complement strand
CGACTGGAGTGTACTTTATTTGGTCAATATGTTGATATGTTAAATGCATTTCTGGCCTCTGGAGAGGATCAACATGTTGTCATTGCTTTACATTATTGCAAAGTGAAGACCTTCCAAGGTAACTAACATAAACCAGATTATTACAGTTGTATTAATTTTTAAAATTCTTTTTGACATGTTGTCTTTTGTAGATAAAGCTTTTATTCAAAACTGTATGAACTGTAGCAAGATAATTTTTAAATGTGATGGTGAAGATGCAACCAAGTTGAAAAAAAATGTAAGTATATATACATAAGATATATCTTTGTTTATAGATAGATATATGTATATCTTTGTAAAATAACATTTTTTTAACGTAGGATGTGGGATAGTAGTGAATCTCCTTCTCAACCTCTTACCCAACTTTGCGCTTCTTCTAAAGTTAGCTTAGAAGATGATTTCATTAAGTTGCATCCTAGGAGTTCAATTGAAGGTCTCAAAGATTTTAAACAGGTTCAAATATTTGTCTCTATGTTGCACATGAATATTTTTATTTAATTACCACTTTTTTTTCATAATTTTTGATTATTTATTTTATAGGAAAGTACTTTTGTAGTAAAGGCTACTATCAAACATGTGCTAGATCATGATGATTGGTGGTATACAACATGTATTTGCAACAAAGCAGTATATCCTGATTACAAAATGTTTTTTTGTGAAAAGTGTAACAAGCATGTCATTAAGGTTACACCTAGGTAATATTATTAATCTTCAGAACATGATTTTATTAATATAATATTAAGAAAACTTAATAATGTTCAAAATGTCGTTATTGTTTTTTTTTAGGTATAAACTGAAACTTCGTGTAATTGATGCTACGGATTCTACCACTTTTGTTGTATTTGATCGTGATGCAAGTGCAATGTTGAAGAAATCATGCTCTGACATTCTTGACTTACAAGACAAGGTTAAGTTTTTAATCTAATCATTTCTGCTTATACTGTTGACATTTAACTTAAAGGTTTTGTTTGATTTTCAAATGAATTCACAATCAATTATTTCCTATTCTATATTGGGTACTTCGTTTCGACTTATTTTAATCATTATTGTTATGTACAGTAATTCTTTTTCATTAATTTACTTCATTTATATTAATCCTTTTTTTTAATAGAACACTGTTGCTGGAGACTTGCCTAAAGAGTTTGAAGTCCTAATTGATAAGACCTATATGTTCAAAGTTGAGTGCAAGAATGATTATAATAGCAAATTTGAACAATCATTCAGAGTTAAAAAAGTTTGCATGGATGAAAAAGTAATTGAAAGCTTTTCTGATGTTGAAATTAAGTCTTTGGTAAGATCTTTTTTTTTTACGTCTTATCCTATATTTTTCTTTAATTTTAATATTATTTATATTGGATACAATTTTTAGGATCTATACTCTGTAAATGAAGAAGAAAGCAAAGTAAATGAGCGAACAAATCAAATCTCATATGATTCCATTGCAGAGGTAGTTGAAGATTACAATTTAACTTATTTTGTAAAGCTTTGTATATGCTAATTTGTTTAATTTTGTTTTTAGGATTTGCTGATCAAATTCACAGAAGAATCAAATGATGTTGAGACTCTAAGTGATCATTTGAACAATATAGTATCAAGCCATGTTCCTCCCAAAGAATCCTTGAAAAATAAAGATGTAATTGATGTTGAAATTGATGAGTTAACCCGCAAAGAATCATCTCATCTGGACAATCTTGATTTGGCTACTCAACCACCTGTCCCAGCACTTAAAAGACAAAGTCGATCTATTGTTCAAGAAAACAAGAAGATTCCAGTGAAGATGTTGAAGAAGAATATCAAGATTGAAAAGTGATAGACTACAAATTGTAATAGACTTTATTTGGTGGTTGATGTTGATTATGTTATTTTTTGAAAAACATTTGCTGCTGTTATGTATTTGTACTCATGACCACAATTTTTTGTTTGTCTTAGGTTGTTATTTTGAAAACAATATTACTTCAACTATGTTTTAATTTAATTATGAATAGATTTCATGCTTATTCTTAATTATGTATTCTATATTTACATTCACAATTTGCTAGCTGAATCAGAGTGTGTTGATATAATTTGACATTGTCAACACCATAATCATGCTAGCTACATGAAATTAATTAAGTTCAGCATAGGTTTTTCCTTTTGTTTTGGGTTATAAAAAATCGTTTATTTTCACTATTTGTGTACCTTTTTTAAATATATTTCTAGAAATTTATATACCTTTTGTTGTATATGGTTATTTTTAAAATTTAGTATATATTGCTAGCATAATGTCGAAGTGTTGATATTATTTTTAATGTCAACTACATTATGATGCTAGCTACATCAAAGTCATTAAATTTTTATCTATGTATATTTTTCAACTTCATTATTGTTTTCGCAACATATAAAACTTATTTCATGTCTTCAAAACCCTTCTTCCTTCATCAAATATTTTACACAATTCTCCTTTCACAGATTGATTAACAAATAAAAAAACCTATGTAACTTTGCATTTAAAGGACGAAAGTTGATTTTTATTTTCTTAATCATAATTTTTCTTCCTTATTTTTTTTAGCTTTTCAGATAAAAAATGATTACTCTTACAATTTTTAGCTTTTCTATTTTTATTTTAAATAACTTTAAATAAACGTTTAATTTTGTTATATAAAAATACTATTTTTTTAATATTAACTTTTATTCTTTTAGTAATTAGTTATCTTTTTTCTTAATATTTTATTATATTATTTTTATCTGCTATTACTCTTTCAACTTCTTATTTGTTTTTATTTATTAAAAAAATGTATATTTCTTTAAAAAATTTTGAGAGTTATTTTTACTTTCTCAAAATTAATTTAAAAATATTATTAAATATGATTGTATTTTCAAAAACCCTTCCTTAATTTCTCTTTAATTACAAGTCTTTTCATATCTATATAACCGTCTGTTTACCTTATTTACTATCAAGTTTTATGTTTTTCACAAAATCACTGAAAAAGAAAGGTCACTCCCCTACACTTGCTTCCATGGATTCCTCTTTGAGTGTCACTACTAGAAAAACTTTAGGAAGGTTCACTACGTATCATTTTGTTCATAATCAGGTACGTTTACTTCACAAAAACTTGAAAAAGTATGTGCTTTGCTGTTTTTTTTAAGTTTAAACGTACCACATTGCTTCTTCATCCATCTTAATGGTTCAAAAGCATGTATTTCTTTTTTCACTTTTTACACAATATTACTTATTCTCGATTTTCTTTCTAAAAATTCAAACTTTGTGCAATAATCGTTCAAAGGTCCTTTTTTTCTGTTTGTTTTCCATGCTTCATGTATGTTAAACTATATTTTCCTTCATCATCTATTCAATTTTTTTACTTCTTCTCCAAATCTTACTTCATTTGTTTTTTGGTTATCAAAATGTCATCTTTGTTCAATAATCGTTGAAATCCGTTAAATATTCTGTTTTTGATGCATTTTTCATGTATGTCGACCTTTTTTGTCTTTCATAACACAACTTATATTTTTACTTTGTTTGAACTCTGACTTAGTATTTATTTCTTCTAAAGATCTCAACTTTTTTCATTAAGCATTCAAATTCACTACTTTTCTGTTTTTTGTTTTTATAAATTTTTCGTCTGTCTCTTATTTTTTTGTTTACACACCCATGCATGTTTTTATTCTTGGATTTTAATATTTATGCTTTCATCATCAGTTTCATATTTGTCTTATTCATCTTTTTGACCTTTCTATCTGTTTTTTGTCTCATTAGGAGTTCGGACATGTTGATCCAATATTTTTTGCTATTTTTGGTGAGGAATTAGGACCGGTTTGGCAGTTGGAAGATATTGAAGGGAATCAACATCAATTAACTTTTAATATGGATGTGAATCATCCCGTTCTCACGGATGGTTGGTATAGCCTAAGAGTTTTTTTATAAATTGGAACATATCCATCAAATTGTATTTAGATATGTTGCCAATTCAACCTTCCACATCACTGTATTCTCCAACATGTTTATAATATCGACTGGTGCAAAATTTCTTTCAAACCTAATTCGGTTGCGAAAAAAACATCTGTTTAGAGTGAAATTGACAAAATCTCAATGCAAAGCCAACCATCTGATGAACTTTTCATTTTATTATTTTGGTTCTAAATTTTATTTTCTTTATATATTTTTATTTGTGCTCTTATTTTGTTCTTTTTTCAGGACCTACAATCTGACTTTGCAGATTACGTTCGTAAACATAGATTGAGGAGGTTGGAATTGCAGGGACGTCACAACACTTTCATTGTTCAATGTAAGCTTCTGCTCCATAATACACCTAAGAAGTCAAGTAAGATTGGGAAGGGATGGAAGGACTTCTGCACATTCAATCGTTTGGAAGAAGGAGATATTCTTGTGTTTCTACCTAACAAAGAAATGAAAAAGAAGAAGATCAAAGTCTACGTCCAGAAAGAATGCAGTTTTTAATATTGCACTTTTCTTTTTTAGTTTACTTTTTATATTATGTATGGTTTTTTGAAGAACTTTGAAAGTAATGATTTTCTAAAATAATTTTTCAATTCGGATACTAGAAATAATTGAAAATGATTATGATAAGAATTCAAATATGTTAAAAGATTTGATTGATTTTCTTAAAAAAAGGTTTGAATTAATAATAAAGAAGTCAATTTTATATTTTGCAATACTAATAATTGGACCTGAATATAATTTGCAAAAAATTTTATTAATTTCTTTACAAAAATTATTTTAATATTTGTTGCAAAATTTATTTTAATTGTTTTTTAGTAATATAGTAACCATGAAAACATTAAAACCCATTTCAGTTTGAACTCTCTTACAAGTTTTTTAATTTAAATTTAATTTCTTAGAATTTATTTTGATTTCTAAAATTCAAAACAATAAATTATTTTATTTTGCCCTTTGTTTAGTAGTTGCATGTTACACTCAATGTAGAAACAAATGTTTACTTTAAGGGTTGACTATTACAAACAATAGTACTTTTGTGCTTGTCAAAAAAGGACATATAGCACATATGCACATTCTGAAATGAGGCTTTGCATTGTTTGCAAATCATCAATTTGGACATTGCAGATCAAATCTTTTTGAAAAGGTACGTTTTTCCAAATATTGAGTTATTTGTTCAGTTCTGATATTTCCATATCAATGAAATGTTTGTTCTTTTTTGTCAAAAGTTTGTACTAACAGTACCTGAATCAGGAAGAATGTTGGTGGAATACTAAAAATGTGCCTACATCTATTAATAGGTTTTTTCTTGCTCTCTACTTTACTTTCTTCACAGTGCATTGTTAATTGGTTTTGTTATTAGTTTTCTATTATTAATTTTAAATCTTAATCTTATTTTATTTCCAACATGTTCTGAATTTGTAAAACAGCATAATACCACAATACAATGCATAACTTCTGGACATTTTGAACATTATCACAACAAAATGGATTCAACAAATGGAAGAAGAAAAAGGAAGAACATTGTCTCACAAAATTTTTCCAATACCTTGATGAAGTCCACAGGTTAAATAATTTTATGTTTCTCACATTGCATTTTTAAGTTTCTTCCTTTTTTTCTAGCTCATTTCATTCGTTTCTCATCTAATTCAATTAATTCTACACTCATACGTAAAAACAAAGATGTAAATACTAATCTTACTTCATGTATGTTTTTTTTTTTTTTGTTCTTTTGATTGCAGTAACAAATGAGGACAAATCCAGTCCAAGTGAAGCATTTCCTTTTCCAAATATTACACCTCTTTCTCAGTTAAGAAATTGTGGTAATAATTTTTTCATTAACTATACATTTCATCCAACAAATTTATTAATGCATTCATTGTTGTCAATCTGTTTTTCATTTCATTCACAAATATTGATATCAATGCACTAACACAAATCTGTATTTTGTAAAAACTTTCAGTGTGATAGTTTTCTATATGTCTATTATTTGTGTTGCATAGTTTACATCTATTCTTTTCTCATTTGACTTTTTAACTATTCTACCAGTTTGGAAAGAAAATGTTACGCCAGATGCAACTATCAAAACCTACTTATCTCTCAATGAAGATACACACGTGCAGAATAAAAGAATTCAATCTACAAATAGAAAGCCACTTTCCGAGTTGACATATTATGGTAAGTTTGTTATTTAATTTAATTTTCATTCAAATTCAGTATAAATGCTAGCACTACAAACTTATCAGTCTCATTATTTTTTTAACTGCATTTCATAATCAATTTGTTTCATCTTTAAATGGAAATTTCTTACTGGCAATTATTTTCTCTAATAATTATTTTACAAATTTAGGTATGTATACAGTTGAATTTCAAAAGAGAGATCTGCCACATGCTCATATATTACTATGGTTGAGTGACTCAAACAAGTTAGAAAATGCAAAGCATATAGATCAAGTGATCTCTGTTGAACTTCCTCATCCAGATCTCTATCCTAAACTTTCAAAGGTTGTTCAAACATATATGATACATGGTCCTTGTGGAGCCGCTAGATTCAACTCGCCATGTATGAAAGAAGGTCGGTGTTCTAAATTTTTTCATAAAAAATTTAGACATTCAACTACAATTGATGAAGATGGATATCCTGTATATAGACGTAGAGATGATGGTTTATTTGTCTTGAAAAATGGACATAAATTAGGTAATGCAAATGTGGTGCCGTATAGTCCTCTTCTCTTAATGCGTTATCAAGCTCATGTTAATACAGAATATTGCAACAAATCCAACTCAATCAAGTATTTGTTCAAATATGTCAACAAAGGTCCTGATAGAGCAACAATTAAAATTACAGACAAAGAGAATGAATCTACAGAGATGCGTATTGTTGATGAGATAAAAAGATACTATGATTGTAGATATTTATCTTCATGTGAAGCAGTTTGGCGAATTTATGGCTTTGATATCCATCATAGATGGCCAGCTGTTCAACGTTTAACTTTTCACTTACAAGATCAACAACCAGTTTTGTTTAAAGATGATGATCGAATTGATGATGTATTGCATAGGAATGAGAATATGAACACCATGTTCCTAGCTTGGTTTGAAGCTAACAAAAAATTTGAGGAAGGTAGAAACTTGACCTATGCTGAATTTCCAACAAAGTTTGTTTGGATGTCTCAACAAAAACAATGGAAACCAAGAAAGCAAGGTTATAGTATTGGTCGACTAACATATGTTCCTCCAGGATCAGGTGAATGCTACTACATGAGAATCTTACTAACAAAACAAAAAGGTTGTATTGATCATGATAGTATAAAGACAATTAATGGTAAAACATTCTCCACATACCAAGAGGCTTGCCAAGAATTAGGATTATTGGCAGATGACAAAGAATTCATTGATGCCATTAAAGAGGCTAGCCATCTTGCATCTGGAAATCAACTTAGAAGGTTATTTGTTCCTTTGTTAATCATGAATACAATGTCTAAGCCAAATGTTGTTTGGGATGCAACTTGGACTTTACTTGCAGATGCTATCCTATATCAAAAAAGAAAAGACTTGAACATACCAGGTACTAAATTGAATTAATCTACACTGTTTTTTCCATAATTAGGTATTAATTACATATTCTATTTTGTAGATTTTCAAATTCAAGAGCATGTAACTTGTTACATGGGAGTAGATGTGGATGCAGGTGAGCACGTGGATGCTTAGATTCAAAGTGGGGCCAGATATGGGTGTTTTTACTAGTTTTCTTCATGAACTATTTTGTAATGAATATTATGAATAATTAATCTTTGTAATAATTGAACGCCGTATGAATTTTATAATTGACGCGTTGAAATAAAGTTTTAAATTTTCCCACGTTTTGGAAAAAGGAATTATCATAAATGCGATTTTATAATTATATCCATATTCTAATTATTTAAATTAGGAATATTCGGTCGAGATGTTACACCTTGAGATTGTAATGCTATGTTGGCCAACGGTTGGGAAACAAGTCTTATTTCATCTGCTAATAATTCATTAACAACATCATCAATACATGGTAGAAGGCTACGATGTAAAATTGAACCACACAAACTTTCAAAATCAATGCGCAAGGCCATAAGAAATTGAACCAAACATGTTGTGATTTCCTATGAGTAATATACTATGCAAAAGCACTTAAGTCTGCAGGCTCAGTCAAGGCAAGTTGATCCCATAGGGTTGTCATGATAGAATTAAAATTCTGGATGCTCATGTCATTTTGTTTCAATGCTTGAATATGTATCTCAAGTTGATATTGTTTGACAAAATTAGATTGTGTATACAATCAAGATAAGTGATTGCATACCTCGTTTGTAGTATCATATTTTGCCAATTAAGCATCAATTGAGTGTGTGATTGAATTATTGACCCAAGTGATAATTTTAGAGTTATTAACTTCCCAAACCTTTAAAACAGTAACATACTCATCGACTTTAAATCAATTTTGCCTTAACACCTGAAATATAACCCCACATGAACTTTCCACAAAGAAAGTTTTTCATAAAATAACTTCAATAGGAATTATTTTTACCATCCAATTGCACACTAATAGTTTGAAGAGAATCATCTTTACAAGTTGCCATAACAAATCAAATACAAAACTGAAATGCGATCCACAACGGAAGCAACGAATAAAACATAATACAAACCCAATATTATAGGATTGCAAATACCTTAAAATGACATAAAGAACATGGTTCAAAACCTCCAAAAATGCCTCAAAGTATAAAACAAAATTGTGATAAGGATAAACCTGAAAAATTATGAAAGAGGCTTAAGGCTTAGGGATTAGGGCTTAGGACTTATGGCTTTGGGTTTCAAAAAGAGGAACTACTGCAAGAATCTCTTCTCAATCATGATTCTTTTGGGGCTCTTGATACCATGTAGAAAACAAAGACAAATAAAAAGAAAGAGATTGTATATTATATTGAGTGTGTATAAAATGTTACAAGAAATACACAAAACTAACCCTAAAAATCACAAGTAAATAGACCTAAAATATTAGCCTATGCTACCGGTTTTAATCACTAAACTAACAAAAATAAATATATAATTTAGGAATTCAACAATTTGATTTAGTAAAACTATATTGATTATATATTAACCAGTGGCACCTTGTAATCAAACATGCAGACATAGCCCCAAAAATACAAGTTACACAATGTTTTCAATTCTATCAATCATCTAGTGCCTAATAATTGTTGTGACTTCATGTCCTATCAGTGGTCATCGTTTAGTTTACATCATACTTCGTTACAGTTAGATCATCAAGTTAATTGTTGTACATATAATTGCTTCCCATCTTTATCATTGTTGGCTACTTCGTCAGCAAAATAAAGTAAGGTTCACTGTATACATATATCAATATAAAGCCTATTGCTTTTCTTTAATTAATATTTTTTATGCATATTCTCAATATGACTCTCAAATCTCTTTGCCTGAAATTAAGACCATCTTCTATTCCTTGGCTTGTTGTTTCTTTTTTCACCACAAAAAAAATAGAATCATAGAAAAATATTGAAGTTGTTGTTTTACCTTTTGTAAATTTGGGTGATGATGAAGCAGATGAAATTTTTCCATTGATATAACTGTTTAGCATGTAATATAAAATGGAAAGCAAAATGCAACTTTTCATATGACTAAATTATTGATGTCTCATTTTCGGTGTTTTGTATCTATATAGTACATTGTACATACAAAGGTTTTATAATTTCTTATTTTTTATTAACAAATATAGTAAGTGTTAGGGTCATTATCGTGACACTCTACCCTTGAGCATTATCACATTTAAGAGACTTCACATGCATGCGTGCTATCAAGTTTTAATTGAGTTTTGAATGACTAGGATAGCTAGGGGATACATAAAGGATCAGAAACTTTTTTTTCTTTTCTCTCTTTGGGTATTGAACCATGTTAATAATGGCTTTAGCTTAAGGTTACCCGTACCATTTTTAGGGGTACCCCACCAACTCCTGCCATTCGGCCTAAATTTTACACAACAATCCATTAAGCTCAACCAAATTAGACCACCAATCGTACACAACTGGGCTTCTCAATTGTACCATAAAGCTCTCCAACATTACACATGGTGGGATTCATGTTTGCAACTAGGCAAAATAAAGTTAATGGTTAAAAATTCTCATTTCAATCATCATATAATCGAGTTAAGACGTATATGATTTTGTATTGTATTTAGGGTGAACAATGGTTTGAAATATCTTGAGGTTATGATGTTAGTCTTTATGGACTTCTTATTCTAAATCTAGGGTGGATAATGACTTTAAATCTAGGGTGGATAATGACTTGGTCATCATATTCGATTTTTGGTAAGGCTCATGTCTTCTTGCATCTCTTAAGTATAGGGTTATCATATGTTTTGTAAAAAAGTTAGATCGTTTCATAAATACTCTACTATATTAATTAATTAATTAATTAATTCTTTGTTTATTAAAAAATAAATAAAGAAAAGAGTTATTCTTACCTTATAACTTACTGTATGTAACATCCCAATTTTAGCAGCTTGAAACTAATAAAAATAGGGAGTTTCATCATAGTTCCAAACTAGATAATCCAGTGTACACAATATATTAATACAGTCTTACAAAAGATATGACTATAAAAGTATATCAATTATACACTTAAACTAAACTAGTAAACTCTATGCTTAAATTGACTCTTGCTAAATCTCCCACTGGAAAGCTCCTCCACAACCTAAAACGATGGATCCTCATCCTCCAAAAGTGCCCTTGACACTGCAACCACATCTGTTCCCACCGAAAAGGTGATCATCGCAAAAGGAAAACATACAACACGAGACAGAAACACAGAAAGCAAGGGTAAGCTGATAATGATTTAAAGAAGGTTACATTAGAGAAAGAGCATAATAACAATCAATTATCACAAATTCACATAGGAACATTCCAATACTCACACATCATTCAACTCTAGACTCAATTATCCGGATATATGCAATTAACATCGGACCTCTTGGTGGCTTGCACCGTGTATGATTCCTAAACTCTGCAGAGTTTGGCCTCAAGGGGTTATCACCCAACCATCACACCAGGTAAGTCTCCTTTGCGCCAAAGACTTGATCGAGTCCAGTGGCTAAGATCTCCTGCTACTCCTCACGACATAACCCATTATACTATATATGAGCCTTAGTGGTTATTGGAGCGTCAGGATACCAACCAAAATTGAGTCCTTATGTCTTTGCATACCCTACCTCATCCACATTTAGAATTTCTCCATGAAATTCCTCCATAATTCACATACAACCGATCCATATTCACCCAATCTCACTCAAAGCATACCAAGACAGTCAAAATAATCCATTTCAAATCTGTTAATGCAATAAAACACATCAAAATAGCAAACACATGAAATCTAGCAGCTAGCGCTTAGCCTTAGATTCCAATGCTCAGCCTCAGGATTAAAATTTCGTTCCAAACCTGTAAGGGTCCCAGCGTTGGGGCACCGCTGGGTTGGCGCTCAGCGCTGATCCTCTCACATTTTTCAAGGCTCAGCCTTGAATTCTGAGGCTCAGCCTTGCACCAGAAAACAACACAGATTCTGGTTTTCGTTGGGAGATGTTTAACTTGATTTCATGACCCAAATTGGCACCTCCATGGCAGTGTTGTATAGTTTTCAAAATGGTTTTCAAGCAAATTGAGATGATAGCAATTAGATCCATGATTCAAGTGTTCATTTTCCAATTCAACCTCAACTCATACAATGCATTCACAATTCCACTTATATAAAGCATATCAACTAGTTTACAATTCATAGCAAATCAAGTAGTCAATTCTAACTACACACAATTATATTCATTGAACTCTCTAAATAAATTCAATTATCAGCTTCCCTTACTTGACAAAGCGACTCTGCAGACCCAAACTACTCAAAGAACACCACAACGCATCTAACTCCACATGATGCTTTATCTATAGATAAAAACATCATAAGAACGATCTGGACCTACCATTATGATCACTCATCAGTAAAGACTCATATTGATGATTAAAATGTTGCATGCAAGCGGAAGAGAGCTCGCATGCAACAGAAAACAAAAAAGATTAAAAAGAGAGCGGAAACTCAACTTACGCGAACGGAGAAACTGATCGGTCCAATTTGAAGAGCTCGCCGAGAGGATCAATCCTACAGTCTCGGTTCTTCGATCAGACGACCAAAGAGATAAAACCTCTAGAGAGAAGTCAGAGAACTCTAGAAAAGTGGTTTCTAGAGAGATGGTATGTTTTAAAATAATGAAACTCGTTTATAACAATTCTATTTATACTAAAATCTTTTAATATTAAAATAATCGAGTCTCACTACTTTTAAACCACTATCACTTTTAAAACGCCGTTTTCTAGGGTCTTACATTCTCCCCAACAAGAAAAATTTTTGCCCTCAAAAATTCACTCGTCAGATAGAAAGAAAACCATGCTCTCCTCATTTTCTCTACAACAACCACCTAGACGTGACTAACTTAACGATTGCAACACCTAGACTTACTAAAAACTCTGCCTCCGTGCTAAGCGATAAAGTATTCAATAGTGTAGATTGGTTTAGCCACTACTCTCAAAGCAACTCCTAACCTCTAATCTTAAAACTTGAACGATCCTTCATAACTGACCGATCAACTTATATCAGATATACTAACTCATCTTCCAGGTGCTCTCCACTACCTCTTGTAGGTTTTTATCAAAATCTCAGATAACTTCAGGTCTCAAACTAAACATATTAGTTATCACTTCACACCACCTTGTTCCCTCCTTGAAGCATCACTCCACTAACTTCATCACACTTGACTTCTGGTCTACTGCCCCATATCAACATTCATGACCACCTTTATTCATAACGACAATTATAACATCTTGCTTCCTTTACTGACTTCAACAAAGGTTAACAAAGTTCACAACCAAGTTATTCCATTTTCAAATTAAAACTTTCAACTATTACAACCACCAAATTCATTATGGCATCCCATCTTCGTTTCTAATCCAATGTAACCATCCTTACACAAAACCTTAGAACCATATATTTCCTTGACTTTAAATTTCTTGTTTGATTTATACCTAGCAACTCTACAATACATCTCAAACTAAGATTGTCCGATTTGCCTTTTCCCAATTTTAACTCACTAGTTCTAGTCAGGTGACTAGACTAATGAAATCTCCTCATATCTTCTCTTCCCAAGTCAAACACTTATACTTATCCACTAACTCTTACTCTTACCTCGTCAAACCAAGATCTTGAATTCCTTCTCTGGCTAAGCATCTACTCTTACTTTCTCACTTTTAGGTTGACACCCTAACTTGAAACCATAACTCAACCATCTGCTATTTCTCTCGTCCAACTTTCTCTGTGCAACTCCACACTTCCAACCCTGAATGATCCTTGAACACTTTTAATTGATACTCATAAGAATGACTCTTTTGTTGTTTTTAAAGAACTGGTTATCGTAGTAACAACTAGGTCATGAGTAAGATAATTCTTCTCATGCACCTCTTACCTTTCATAAGTATCATTTGTCATCATCTCGCTGCGCTACTCTGATCCATACACAAATTCACTTCTTCGTTTACTCAAAATGACGACCCTTTCATGTCTGCTATGATAAGGAAACAATCATTGTTGACAAACATTCCTCAAAACCTCTATAAAACCTACAAAACTCTTTAAACTCCCCTTATAACAGCCTTAACATTCAATTTCCTCAACATCGTATCCACCTTTTTAAAACCATATGTCCTACTAGCCATTCCAACCTTAGTCAATACTCTTCTTGAATGGTTTTACACCCACAACTTCTCTTTAAAGATCCATCAAACTTGTAGTCATTCTGGTGATTATACTGAGTTTATATCATTATGTGTCCAACAAATCTTTCTTTTGCTTCTCTTACTTCACACTCCTAGCATAAACCATCCAATTAGAGACTATTAGCACAAGTTTGACTTCAAACACTAATGCAAAACTAAACTTCACCACTCCAAAGCGAAAATTCTAATATTTACTTCAGAATAAATCTATAAAATCTTCTACCACTGAGATCCTTTGCGTCTATTATTCGCTTGCCTTTGTCATATAACTCTGATTCACATGACACCCTGCCCTCACCTTTTAGCTTGATCTACACTTGATGCACCCCCACTGACTTATCTCTTTGAATCAAAGGATACTACTTCGTTGGGGATCACATCTTCTAAGAATGAGATTAAAAAAACAACCAATTCACCCTTGAGCTTATGTCCCAACCTTGCAAAGGAAACAATTCAAATTGGATTTGAATTTAGATCCTTTGATCACCATGAAACATGAGACACACCCGAGTAAACTTCACTCGACCGCAACTGTAGCAAACCACCATCTCAACTCCAACTCCCTCTTACCGGCAACCATGACTCCTTTACCATATGGGCGACACCAAGAAGTATATAATCCTAAACAAAACCAAACTCATATCCCAAGCACCACTTTTATACCTTGTATCCTTGAATTTGATCATTTGCGCTAGTGGCTCTATCTCCAACTATCGCAGACACCATTTCAATTACTTCAGACTTTTCTTCTCCTTTCATTCTTTAGTGTACTTTGCTTCCACTAGCTTTTATCACTCCTACAAGATCAAAGTTAATGGTACGCTTCTTCTTCCAACACTTAGATTCTTTTGTCTCAGCCCATGGTCAATTGTTCTGCTCATGTGAACTACTTTTCCTTGAAATACCCTACTATCAACTCCAAAGACCAATCATCTCCTTCTAACTATCAAACCTAGTATGAAACCTTTATGCCACTTCATTCTTATCCACATATTATTTTTCCCTCTATTTAGGAAACATCATCTTACTTGACTAATCTGTAAGCTCTACTTCATCTTAGCCTCTAACTAGAGATTTGTCGTCTTTTTACACTTCATGGTCTTTATCTTTTTTAGCTTACTCAATGCCAAGCAATCTCATTATTTTCTGCAACCTAGGATCTGCCAACTGCTTCTCTTTCACCAATCCAAGAAATCACTAGATATGGTCTTACGACTATATCTAATGACACTTCTCCTAACATTTCATGTATCTGTATAACTCTAAACCTCGGCATTGCCGAGATGTAGAACCAAGTTGACTCTTCCTCAAACGTTGTTACACTTCTATGCACTGATATCTTCCATATGTTCTAGCCTCTAGATTCCACTCCTTTTGGAAAACTTGTGGCATTTGCTCCCAAACTTGTCCTTGAAGCTCTCTTAGTCGAAACGTTGCTAAGCTCCAACATCTTTTCTTAGAATACTAACCCAAACTTAGCTTTTCTAGTTCACCGATATACATCATACAACAACTTCATACCCTTAAAGCGACAACTTCTTTTCAGAGGCCTTATCCAACTCCTATAAAGGTAAACAGGCCAAATTGACCTTGAATCTGCATTCCTCTACCACTATAGACACTAAACAAAAACAACCGACACACAAACAAGACAAACAAGGACATAGAAAGCAAAACTCCATCATCTACTGAGAACAAAACCATTTGTCTATCACTTTTCTTTCCCGTAAACCATTAGAATTAAAAAAGAAAAACAACCTTTAATCTAGTTATGAGTGTGCACCCTCATTACTTTATCAAGATGTTTCATGTTCTTAATACTTTCGGTTCCACAGGAAAACTCGACTGAACTTGAACTCTAACACAAAAAGATGTGACAAACCCACAACCCTCAGGTCATCCTAAGGACGAACTGCTCTGATACCATAAATGTAACATCCCAATTTTAGCAGCTTGAAAACTAATAAAAATAGGGAGTTTCATCATAGTTCCAAACCAGATAATCCAGTGTACACAATATATTAATACAATCTTACAAAAGATATGACTATAAAAGTATATCAATTATACACTTAAACTAAACTAGTAAACTCTATGCTTAAACTGACCCCTGCTAAAGCTCCCACTGGAAAGCTCCTCCACAACCTAAAATGATGGATCCTCATCCTCCAAAAGTGCCCTTGACACTGCAACCACATCTGCTCCCACCGAAAAGGTGATCATCGCAAAAGGAAAACATTCAACACGAGACAGAAACACAGAAAGCAAGGGTAAGCTAATAATGATTTAAAGAAGGTTACATTAGAGAAAGAGCATAATAACAATCAATTATCACAAATTCACATAGGAACATTCCAATACTCACACGTCATTCAACTCTAGACTCAATTATCCGGATATATGCAATTAACATCGGACCTCTTGGTGGCTTGCACCGTGTATGATTCCCAAACTCTGCATAGTTTGGCCTCAAGGGGTTATCACCCAACCATCACACCAGGTAAGTCTCCTTTGCGCCAAAGACTTGATCGAGTCCAATGGCTAAGATCTCCTGCTACTCCTCACGACATAACCCATTATACTCTATATGAGCCTTAGTGGTAATTGGAGCATCAGGATACCAACCAAAATTGAGTCCTTACACCAGTGCAGTAAGGGCTTTTGGCCTCGGTTATTTTCAATATTCTACCCCGGTTCCAGAACCGAGGCATATTGGGGTGAGGCCAAAAGGGGTAACTTTTGGCCCCGGGTGTTAACCGAAGCAAAA
>Ga0214542_1008630_pt1 | contig 16591 bp, 9 predicted proteins | sample CNSS1metaG_FD_160096 | JGI IMG/M metagenome (GOLD analysis project Ga0214542, IMG submission 160096) | Root nodule microbial communities from cowpea collected in UCLA plant growth center, Los Angeles, California, USA - CNSS1 | ecosystem: Host-associated > Plants > Roots > Nodule | place: USA... | reverse complement strand
GAGGAGAGAGTAAAGCAAAGGCATAAAGCATAAAGTAAAAGGCATGAAGCAAGTGTACCTATGTACCTTTGGTTTCCTTTGTTTTTAGCACACTTTGGCCACTTTTTGGAGACATATGAGACACATTTTTTGTCTCCTTTTGTGCTAGAACGAAATTAGCCTTGCACACACCATAGTTAGCTCTTTTGTCTCTCATTTTTTGCAACCTTATTTGACCTAGTTTCTAGAAGCTAGGGTTAGGTTTTTGTAGAGACATCCTTATGTATCTTTTATTTGCTTAGAGGCCCTTAAGTTCTTCTATATAAGGGGTGCTCCTAGACATGTAAAAGGGTTGAACATTTTGAAGTAAAAACACTCTTGTGTCTCAACCATTGGGTGAGAGTTTCCTCCCAAGGGAGTGAATACTTTTAAGCATTATCTTGCATAGCAAGTGGCGGCACCCATCCACTCATCTTCAAGGTTGCCATGGCTTCTAGCCTAGCCTTGTAGTGGCGTGCTTCTCACATTTTTACCATTTCTTTCCTTTCCATTTTATGTTTTCTTTTTCCTTTAATTGTTCTTGGTGTTCTATGGTTTATGTGCCTTCCATTTCCTTTTTGTTTTGAATCAATCCATCATCTTCTTCTCTTGAGCTTTGTGAAAGGAACCTTCACATCTAGATAGCTTGCTATCTTAATGTCCAGTGGGGATTTCACTTAGCTTTCTTAATCAACTCACACCATATTCAATAATCTTAAAAAGGAACAAGATAATCCTTCACCATTTGGTATCTAGAGCCTAGGTTATCTTGAATATGGTGTTTTTCATGTGCTAATCTTGTCTTGTAGCTATCTTTGTATGGTTCAAATCCACTTCCATTACACACAAAAATAGTGCTGGCAGAAAACGTGACGATTTTAAAACGTTAAACTGTACCAGCTCAGCGGTCCAAAAATTACGTTTTTGGTATCAAAAGAAAGCTCTTTGAGTCTAGTTTTGTTAAATTATAAAATAAAATAAATTATAATTTTTTTGTTACGATACTTTTTAAATTTTAAATATGAAATCGGTTTTAGGAAATTTATTTAAATTTGAATATCTCATAAGGTTAAAAGATAAAAAATTTAAAAAATTTAAAAAATTTAAAAAATTTAAAAAATTTAAAAAATTTATAATATTAATTTTAAAATAAATTTAAATCATGTTAATTCGCTTTTAATAGTGTGGCCTAAGAAGTAGACATTTTTGTGGATATTGTAAAACCCCATTTAAATAATAACCTTAATTAAATGAAATGTCACACAGAATAATATAAGAAGCAAGGTCAGGGAGTATATTGTCACTCCTTACAGTTATCCATAATACTTGGAACATAAAACTGAGGCACACTACGATGTCATTAACAAAAAAATAGAATGAAGGTTCGACAATATTCAAAGTAAGAACTCAAAGGCAAGACAATTCATGGGCCATAACCCTAAAAGAAACTTAAGAAGCGAGATCCAACTCAATAAGCTATGCAGCGAAATCTCCATCACCTTGTTGACCATGAGGAGTTCTCGTGTCTGCTCCCATCAATAAATTGATGACCATCGCAAAAAGAGAAAACCACACACAGAACATACAAACAAGCAGAAAGGGTAAACTAGAGCAGGAAAAACATATTATCAAACGATTTCATACGTTTTCATAATCAAAGATACATACATCAACCAATCATGTGATGACTCGCAAACATTACACTAAGACTCAAGACATGACTTATCCGGATACATATAATGAGTTAGATTCACTGGATGCTTGCACTTTTGGTGGCCTCTACTGCTCTACAGAGCCAATTGCCAATGAGTTTTACCCCACCACTCACAAGGTTAGCCTTAAAAGATCTAAGTCCTCCTACTACCTTTACCACTTGAGTTAGTACGCTCTACGTGAGACTAACTGATTCTTTAGAGTGTCAGGATGCAATCCTTACCTTGAATCCTTACTAAATTATATAATGAGGCACTACCACGAACTTCGTGGAATTACGTCCTAAGAATGAGGCACCACCATGAACTCCCACTAATAGGGGTCATGGAATTACGTCCTAACCAATGAGGCACCACCACACAACCATTATGGAATTATGTCTTGACCAAAGAGGCGCCACCATGAGATCTCACCTAGAGATTCATGGAATTACGTCCTGACCGAATGAGGCACCACCACGAAACTATCGTGAAATTACGTCCTGACCACACCAATATCATGTTTCATCAACAATTTTAAAATCATTGATCATACCAATTCCATGTCACTTTTATAACCAACCATCCCATACATGTTACATGTCAAGATCATGTCAAACTTATCAATTCCAGTCCATATACAATACATGCTCCAACAAAAACATGTGGCAAACACCCAAGAATAGAGAAGAAAATAGATCCTGGGCACATGCTCGCCCAGATCTCGCTCAAGCTGAAAGGCCTCGCTTAGGCGAGCTTCTTTCGCCTAGGCGAGAGCTCGAGAAGAGGAACAATGGTGCTGTCGCATTCTCTCGCTTAGGCGAGACCTCCTCGCTTGAGCGAGATGGATTCTCGCTCAAGACTGGAGCTTGTCGCCTGAGTGATAGCTCTCACAACATCTGGGAGGGTTTTCTGATACTCTCGCTTAGGCAAGCTCCACTCGCTTGAGCGAGATTATCAGATCTGATCCACTGTTCACGCAGGCTAGTACACAGATTCACTAGAACAAAGTGGAATATATATTCATATCATGTTAATCATCATACAAACATCAGAAGCACAATACAAAGCATAAAAAACAAGCAAAGTACATCCAAACTCGAAACCCTAGTTTCCCTTACCTTGAAGGAGCTAGTAACAAACTTCAACACTTAAGCCAATGAGCCCAACAGCTCTAGGAGCAGACCCGAGAGCTGAGAATAACGGCACAGAAAGAAAAACAGGTTTACTACTGTGAACCCCAACAGAAACCACGGAAACAACTTAGAAAGGAGATAATATAGTTCAAGAACTAACTTACATGAGACAGGGTAAGCTTTTGAGCTAGTGTGAACAAGAGAGAACCAAGCCCTAGCAGAGCTTCTGTTGAGAACAAGGGAGGGTTTGAGAAACTGATTTTCTAAAAGTGAGATGGAAGTGAGAGTGTTAGGCTAGTTTAGGGGCTTTGGCACCCTATGGACCAACCTTAGGCCCAACTGATTTGGGCAGCCCTTAAACATTAAGGCTAAAATATAAGTGGGCCTTATAAATATAATACTAAATAATATTTTTATCATATTTATAATTATTGTTATTATACGAATATAAATTATAAAAGAAAATTAACAGAAGAATATACATTTTTGAAATAAATTCGAAACATTTTTCCCCTATAACTTTTGTTAAGATAATGATTTTGAATAACATTAAAATGTAATATATATTCATAATAATTGTGGTTATCACGATGATTATCAATATTTATCAAGTAAAGCTTAAAGGATAAACAATATTATACATATATTAATAATAACATTAACAATATTATAAATAGATTATTTATATTGTTGATATAATATAATATAATATAAAATAATATGTTCTTATCATGTTCAATAGTTCCACATTGTCTACAATGGTGGATCTTTACCAAATCATTTAGGAGGAGCCAAAATAATATGCTCAAAATTTGTATATTTAATGATTTTCAGTAATACATAATTTAGTATAATGATAACTATATAAGAAATCATATATATCTACAGGATTGTCATTCATTCATTCAGATCCTTGAACTCATCAATAATTGAATCAAAACTTATTTCGTTTTCAATGTAAATAATCATATTATCGGCAAAAAAAAATCATCTTTTTTAATTTATTTTACATTCTTGTTTTGATAATTTTCATTACAGAAAATGATCTTCCTGTTTAGCTGTAGAAATAGAAAGAGTTAAAATAAGACGACTTACACAATTAATAAAGTAAAATGTCCGACTTTTTTATTTTTTTCAAAGATTGAACATGATTGATAAATTTTTCAAATCGAAATGGTTAGAAGTATCAACAATAAAATGTTGGAGTTGAAATTTAAAACTAATATTATTTTCATCAATATACGATTTTCTTTTTTAAGTTTAAGAATAAAAAATAATTTATCGTAATTCAATAAAATAAATGATATATAATTACTAAAAGAAAAATATATGACAATCAAGCCATAATTAAAAAATAATTATGAAAAAACACATACTATATTATATTTTTCTTTTGTGTTCATAAAAAATGAATACGCAAAAGGGTCATGACATAAAAAATAATGTCAATTATTATTAAACTAATATTTAAGTATCAAGTGAGACAAAAGAGGTTACCTTTTTTTTTCAAGAAAGAAAGAGAATAAATGAAGGAATAAGAGTAAAAATAATGAGTTTATATTTAATTTTTTTTTTCTTCGGAAACAATAAGAAAACAAGTGAGAGTAAGAGATAAGTATAATTTGCAAATAAAAAATATCTTAATAAATATTTTTATTCTTTATTTTATTTGATTTTATCTTTTATTATTTATTTGTATTAAATGTTATACTTTATAAAAGAAATAAAAAGATACCTAATTTAATTTTTATTAATTCTCAACACACAATACATATAGTTTAAAAAATTTCAAAATATTTTAAAATTATAATATATATATATATATATATATATATATATATATATATATATATATAATTTAAAAAAATTTCAAAAATATTGGAGGGCCATGGCCCCCTCTGGTCTCTTCAATAATCCGGCCTTGATCGCCTAGGAATTGAGGTCAAGGATGATTTAAATACTCCTTTCTCCTTCCACCCTCTGAGAAGCCTTTGGCGTCTTTTAAGGAAAGAACCGTGACAGAACTCTACACTCCAAAGTGGATAATACCTCATATGTATGGTAATTGACCTTAATGATGACACTTGACAAATTTGCAATGGGAACATTGCCACCCACCGTTGGGTCGATAACAAGAACGACACTCGACGAACATGCAATCGGAACATTGGCGCCCACTGTGGGGTTGATAACGATGTTCTAAGACAAACTATCAGTCCCCTTAAGCCTTCCATTGTTTGGATCTATAATAGAGCAAGAGAATGTAATTCTGAAAGTGTGTATTTCTGGGTGAAATACTAGGTATATTTATAAGGTTTGTGGACTTTAGCTTAGTAAAGTTGAATGGCCTTGTTAGGCTGAGTATATACATAGTATAATATATAATAATATAATATATTATATTATATTATATTATAAAATTTAAAACATAGTATAAAATATCATATTTTCAGAGTAACTTGTCTATTAACATTGAAAACAAAAGATATATTCAAAACAAAAGATACATTTTCCAACAACTTTTACCAATTAATTTTGAAATAAAATTAACATAAAATATATTAATAAGTTAACAAAAATCATGGCATTGAAAAAAAAAGTTGTACCATGTCACTATGAGATTAAAATAATAGAACTTATACAAACTAACAAAGTGAATTAAAATTAAAAATAAACAATATAATTTTTATTAAAATTACAAAAAAAAAAAGATCAAACTAACGAAGTGAAATTGTTAATGAAAATATTAAAATCGCTACACATGTATGGGTATACATAAATTTCTACTTCCAATATCCCACGTGCACAACCTACAACCTGTCTTTGTGAGAAGGGAAATGCATAAAGTTGAAGTCACATTCGTGATCCCAAAATTTAAGAATTTTGCTATCAATTAAGCGATATCAGTAAACCTTATTCTGAGTAGCAAACACCAAAATTTTTCCATTTAATACAATAAAAAATTTATTGATATTTGAGAAGGATCATTCTCCAACACTCCCATTGCCCTCACTTTTATCTTCAAAATATTTCTCCACAAACTTGATTCATACTTTTTCAAAACCCATACAGTAAATATTTCCTTTCACAATCTCAACAAAAAAATAGATTGATATTAATTAGTGACTTTCCCCATTTGAAAATTCCCATCTCCCAACTTTTGTCATGGGAACCCTTTTTTGCATCTTTGGGTACCTCAATATTCCTTATTTTCCATCCTCGTAATATTATGACATAATGTAGGGTCTAAAATAAGGTTTGTTTCTTATTAAGTAAGTAGAATAATCTTATATGAAGTGAATTGCTCCTTTGTGATGTACAAGCATGTCAAATCTTATGCATCTACTGCCACTAAAAATGGTTTTTAGACACCTTGATAATGATTTTTGTTCCTGTATGGACAATATTAAGCTACTATGAGGCTCAAACCTTATCTTACCATAGTCTTGAAATTTCTTGGATGGATGTTCCACGGCTTTGTCCGTTGAGTCTTCGTCATTAGTCGCTTTGTGCAATCTGCAGAAATGGGCTCCGATAGTCAAGTTAACAAACGTTCTCAAAGTCAAAACTCATATTAGGATACTAATGAATTGTGTACCTCTAATTACCTGGGGTCCACCTATATTTATAGAAATTTAATTGTCCTAGTATCACATTATTTGTTTCTTTGAGGGCCTAAGCTTTGGGCTTTGATTATGTTTAATTGGGTTTGACCAAGTTTGATTGGGTTTAATAAGGCTTAATTAGGCCTACATTACATGCCCAATTCCCTTTGCACAAACTTCACTTGGTTCTATTTTTGCCTAAGTTAGGGGAGGTTCGTTAACATACTAGCATAGTATATTTCCTTTCACTGTCTGCTTACTTCTCATCCGATAGTATATTCAGCTAGACATCCATATCTTCTTTCCTTCTGGCTAATGGTTCTGAGTGGTTGACCAAATTTGTTGTTATCTAGGCGATCTTAAGCACACGTTAAATATATATAGTTAGTCACCTGCCCTTTTAAAGATCTGTGAAGTACTTGACCTTCTTAGTCTCCTGGGTACTCATTTCTGTTATACCGCTATGTATCCAGTTGTGTTGTATGTGTGGGTCTTTGGTTGGCGGCCTGTTCGACTCCTATAGTACACCAGCCCTCCAGTGTTTTGCGTGTACTTTACACTAAAGGCTATTTGAGTGCTTGTCTGGTTTGTATAGAACACCAGCCCCTAAGTCTTTTACATGAATATTATACTAAAGGCTGCTTTTTATCATTATTTTTTTGCAAAGAAAATTCCCCTTTGTTTGGTCTACTTCTTTAGGGTATGGTAGCCCCCCAAACTCAAGGAGTAAAGGTGATAAAAAGGTTAAGACGAAAGGGGGCATAAGTGCAAGAGTCTTGTCTGGGAAGATGTATAGTTGCCTCATTAAATGTATCAGTTATGACAATTTAGAGCGTAATGATGGCAAGAAATGTGAAAAGGTCGTGCTCCCATTCCTATAAATAGGGGCCTTGGGGGTCACTTATGAAACTAAATTTGTGTGAAAATTAATGCTATTGTTTACTCTATGAAGGTTTCTAAATCTAAGGTGTTTTTCGTGCAGCAACTATGTTTTCTCTATAAGGTATGTCTCACAAAGATTCTAGCGAGAGGTCTACAAAGGGTTCAGGTAGTAAGAGTAGTCATCAACTATCTGGTTCGTCTAATGGTTCTATGTTTAGAGGAGATGGGGGTAGTTATGGAGATGATTCTAAATGTCAGGGAGAATCTAGTTGAAGAGTTGGTCGAGACCCACCTACCACAAAAAAAGTGGGTATGATTGGGTGTCACCGGTCATCACCAGGTAGTTTTCACTATTTAGGTGATCAAGATTTTTGGATTTGTGGCTTCTAAGTGTCTATATATTCGAGAAGGCACGTCCGAACATACTATCATTGAAGAGAGTATGCATTACGGAGAATGTTTGTCATGGGCAAGAGCAACACGAGGAGAGCTTCTTTTACATGTACATTTGCCATTTCACACAATTGCATATACGACTTCCACTTGACGACTTTACTATGGGTGTTCTGCGTCTATTGAACATCGCGCCAACCTAATTGAATCCTAACAACTGAGGATATTTACAAGCTTTCAGGTTGTTATGCCAGTCATTATACTTGCATCATTCTCTCTTGTGTTTCTTGTATTTTTATGATTGATAAAGGTCGTACCCCACCAAATTAAAACAGATAAAATGCAGTATATAAAAGTTGAATCAAGTCGTCTCTCAACGACCAATGTTCTTGTTCAAAGCTTCAATTTCTAGATTCAAACATAACACTGTAACACAGAGGGGGTTTGGTAGATTCAGTTTCAACACAAAATTGCTAAATTCTAATAGCGAAACAACGAAACTTAATTAAACAGAATTCAAAATGTATTGATTCCTTGATTCCACTGAAAATCCACCAATAGCAGGTTACTAAATTAATTATCTTATCCAATTTACTCTCATGAAACTCGAATTAATCAACTATGCGAAAATTAACACAACTTCATTATGTCATTAAGCATAGCACACATCTTTCTTTCAATTTCACACACGCACAGATTAAGCAACTATGGTAAAACCCGAACTCACTAAGCATGAACAAGGGCTCTAAAATTGTAGAAAACATGGACCCATGATTAAGTATCACAGATTCCCATTTCATTCAAAGTTACGAATTGAATAGGATGAAGAGAAAATAGGAATTGAAGTGCACTGCAAAACATCAACCTCATGGTTTCAATTCAATTTCTTCAAGGAATCAATACGAAAAGCTTAGCTAGACATCAAAATGGAGCACATAAGCCCTTCAAAACTGGAATCACGAAAACAGAATCAAAAACCTTAACTTACGAATTTTCCCAATATGATTTCAACATCAAAAGACAAATTTTAGAGCTTCAATTGAACGAAAAACACTGCTATGGTATAAAAAACCGAAAACCCCATTAATGGGTGTCATTCCAAGTCAATACAATCCACAAAATAAGATGCCTGAGGTACCAAATGCATTCAAAACGTAAATCCCACATTGGGTGCTGTCAAATATGCATAAAAATGGTAAAAACTAGTACAAAAATGTCAAAAACGAAAAGAGCACCTCCATGGACACCCACCAAAGCTTGAGAACGTGAAAATGGAGGTTGGAGAAGAAGCTATGCGGCTGCTACATGCTAAGAGACTTAATTCTCGTGGTCAAATCAATTATGCCACTAGTTTCATTCTGCCACTCTGCCATTCAGAATTACAAAAATGCCACTACTAGGCCTCAAATGTTGGCCCATTCACTTAGATGACGTGGAAATGATGTGGAAATGATGTGACAATTCTCTTCAACTGAATATAAATGTCCAAGCTCCAAAATTGCTTCACCCAAATACTTAAAAATAATTAAAAACGAAAATTAGGCCAAATAATGTGAAATTAACCCAAATTTGGAACAGTCACCCAATAAAGCCCAACAAATGAAAATACACTAAAGATAAACAATTAAGCACTGAACAACTATCAAATGGGTACATAAAGGCTAGTGGAATGGAGGAAAATAATGAATCATCAATGATGCTCGACATAAATATCCTATTATGTGGCTATCTTTGGTTAGTCAGCCTAGGATAAGCATTTTAGACGCCTATTCACAATCCTTTAAACATTTTAAAGATAGCTTCTTCAGGGTTATCGTGAAGCTGGAAGGTCGTCCAATGTTTTACGATGAAAACGAGAACATGAAGTTTCATTTTTACTGGACCAATAACCCATAGCTGTATAAGGATAGGCAAAAGGATGATTTGTCGGTGAAGGATAGGCTAATCATTGGGATCCTTGAAAATTTTTCCAATAAGCTACCTACTTAAGGCTTAGTTAGGGTTTATTTATCCACACACCCCTTATTGATTTAAAAGGTATCTTACTTAGTCTATTCGTTCATTTCATTAAGTGGACATTTACGATGGGTATCTTTTTTATGTAGGTTACATGGATCAACAAGGCAAGAACACTTTGAACTTGTTCAAGAGTTTAAAGAACGAGTTGGCTAAGGAAGCCAAGAAGTCTGGAGAGCCGGAAGTGCTGAACTTGAAGGCTGCACTAATGAATGTCCGGCTATCGGGTAACATGAAAAGGAAAGTCGCAACACCTGCTCAAAAATGTGTAGGAAAAGATATTAAGAAGCTTAGGGTCGAGCTCTTGGGTCCTAGTTCTTCTTTTGGGAGTAAAAAACTTGAGGTTAGGTTGTTAGAAAGACATGAAACCAACGTTCGAAGAGACATGAAAATTAATTTAGATGAAGAGGTAATAAAGCCTATAGACAATATGGAGCCCAACTTCGTTCTCAAGGAGTTAGTGGAGTTTAGCAGCAAGACGTTAATGTTTAGCCGTAAGGTTGGCGATATGTTGTAGAATGAATTGAAGGACGAGAGCAAGGCGATAATGGCTAAGGACCTTTCATTGTTGAAGGCCATGTACATGATGATAAGGCGACTTGGAAGAAGGAGGGGGAAAAGTTTGTGGTTGAAAAGAACCAACTGGCTACTTGGAAATTCAGGTGTCTGGATTCTAAGAAGAAGTTTAAAGAAAAGGTGAAGGATATGGAAGCCGACAACGAGGAGTAGAAAGAGAAATATTAGGGCATTGAAACAACACTAGAAGATTTGAAGAAGTATGTGGTGTAGGAGCACATCAACGACTTCAAGAAGGGCTTAAGGAAAACGACCTTTTTTAATAGTGGGTAAGAATGGATGTGTCACCTGCCGGTCAGTTTGTGTTGCCAGGCGATTTCTGGTAGAAATCCAGAAACCTAGTACAAATCATATGTGTTGCTTGACGGGTGTTCATCGTCGCTAGACGGTTTCTGCAAAATTCCAGAAACTCAAACATAATTTCAGAATTTACAAGAATCAAAGGTTTCACATATAGTTCATACAACACGTAATTAAATCACAACATGCATTTAAGAGGTTTAACTCCCCTAACCTGGATTCATTGCTTAACTTTGAGAATTCTAAGCTTATTCTTAGTCCACAATGGCCTTCCTTGTTACCACTCTACACTTTGCCGCCATGTTCATTGATTCCATGTGCTTAGAATACTCTTCTCTCTATGAAAAACGAAAATCACATAATGTTGATTGTAATTGCCATTCAAGGATCATTATGAGATGGTTTTCCAGCCCTTTTGGCTGCCCCTTTGCCAACTAGGGTTTTTGGCCCTTCACATTCATGCCAAAATGAATTTTGGCAAAAAAAGAAAGTTTTATTCATGTTTAGCAAGATTTGAACACACTACCATCCAATTCCAAGGCAAGTGCATAAACCATTCAACCAACTTATGTTTCATAATAATTCTTATAAATCTAGGATTATATTATCACTCATCATGCTTAAACATAGTATCAAAACAATACACATTTAAAATAGCACACAATTTGGCATACACATGACTTCAACCCAAAAGTTCTCTCAACCATTTGAGCTAGTACTTTTCCACATCATAAAAGTTAGTATTAATTGCCATAAAGCCTCCCACTACCCACATCTATTAATTATTTATTTAATTAATTAATTAAATTTCTCGGGTCTTACATTTTTCAAAGAAGTGGTTTGCCTTCATGGTCTACCCAAAATCATTGTGTATGATAGAGATATTAAGTTCCTTAGCCACTTTTAGAGAACTTTGTGGTCAAGGTTAGGAACCAAGCTATCTTTTTGTACTACTTGTCACCCACAAACTAATGGGTAAACAGAAGTAGTCATTACATCTCTATCCACTTTGTTGAGGGTCGTCCTCACATTAAATTTGCATGCAATCGTGTGGTCCATAGCACCACCAAGCTCTTTCCTTTTAAGGTTGTTTATGGTTTCAATCTATCACACCTTTAGATTTGATACCACTTCCTACTTCTTTAATTCATCCATAAAGAAAGGGTATCTGAATCTAAGTTCATAAAATATTTACATGAAAAGGTGAGAAACCAAATTTAAACTCAAATTGAAATAGTTGCCAAATATAACAACAAAGGTAAGAGAGCTAGGAGTTTTAATGAGGGTGACTTAGCTTGGTTACACTTAATAAAGGAACAATTTCCATATTTGAGAAAATCCAAACTTAGTCCCCGTGGTGATGGTCCATTTCAAATAATAAAAAAATCAATGATAATGCTTATCAATTGGATCTTCCTACTAACTATGGTGTTCACTCCATAGTCAGTATATCTAACTTACTTCCTTTTGTAGGGTCTGTAGATGATGATGAACATCAAGAGTTGAGGGCAAATCCTTTCCAAAGGGGAGGAGATGATGAATCCACTCTAGGCCCAACCCATGGCCCATATGCACCTCAAGGCCCAAGCCCAATCAAAGGCCCAATAACAAGAAACATGTTAAGAAAGATTCAAATGGGATTTTTTCAAGATGGCCAAAATCCTCATGGGCTTCAAATGCACTTCTCATAGGCCAAGGAGGATGTTAAAATATGAGAGATTGCATGTCAAAGCATTAGTATAGGCTTTACTTTTGTGCCACATGTTAGGCCATGCTTTATAAAATAATTTGGTCAAAAACATTGATGAGTAGCTTCCAAATTGGGCTACATCAAGCCCATTTTGAAGCTTTGCCCGAGAATGCTTGGAGAGCACACTTACCTCATGGTGCAAAGGCATGGAGGTCGTGACTTGTCACTTGGCGCATGATCCTTGTTCCTATTGCATCACACAGATCTAAAAGGCATCTTATAGCCTAAGCCAAGTTTGCATTTCATTTCATTATGCATTTGTTTTACAAGTTAGACTAAGCTTCTACCTTAGCTCCTCTAGCCTCCTTCCCTAGGATAGTCTCCTTTCCTAGAGCTTCACTTCCAAAAATCATACCATTGCTTAAGGGCCTTCAACCTTGCTCCATCATTATGTTGCTTCCATGGACTTCCTCCTCTCCAAATCCATGCTTGGAGCTCCATCAATAAGAGTGGATGGACTTTGGGGTAATGTTTATTTCCTAGGTTTGATAGATGTACATAATATAAAATATTTAGTATAGATCATAATATAATGGGATTTTGTTTAGAAAAAAATGGAGATGTTTATAGAAGTTTTTGGAGGAACTTAATTATAAAAGACTATGACTATTGTTATGATTTTATAATTGTATATGTCTAAATCTCATTCCTGTAGTTAGGTTTGTTATATACTCAATCATGTATGATCTGACATAGTAATAGAATCTATTTTCTTGGGGTGTTACAATTATGTTATTATTATCCATAACTTATTGTATATTTAAAAAATTATAATAAAGAAAATTTTATATAAAAAAATTTGTGTTACCATAGTTAGTTATAACAATTATTATTGAATTAATCAATAAATGTAGTAAATTTTAAACGAATTTTATTGTTATTATTTAAAAATAACTTAATGAAATTACTTTTTAAAATTATAACATGTGGTATAGTCATACTAACTCTTCTTACCTTGATTGATATCAATTAAAAGTTTGCCTTTTAAACACTTCAAAAAATCAACGAAACTCTAAATGAGTTAATCAAATATATTAACATCTTCACTTACTAAACTACAATAGGTGAGAAGAAATGATACATAATAAGAAAATAACAACCAATTTTAGAGACAAACAATAATTAATCACTATATTGACTAATTCAGATACTAGTTTACAAAATTAAAATTATTCGTATCTAAAATATTCTCTATTATGAATAAAAAATTATAATTGATTTCTGAATTAAACTCTAAATTGGTCACTAACATTAGCTATCAAGATTTTGGCTACCAGAGGAATTAATGTCTAAATTGGTCTTTAATTAATTACTGACGAATTTTGTAACGTTGCATTTAAATAATAACGTAATTAAATGAAACATCACACATAATAATAAAAGGGCATTATCATGGAGTGGAAATTTTACTCATTATAGTTATCCAAACTACTTGGAACAAAAAACTGAGGCACACCACGGTGCCATTAACAAAACAGAATAAGAGTTCAACAGTATGCAAAATAAATGCTCAGAGAGTAGGATAATACATGGGCTATAGCCCTAAAAGAAAAACTCAAAGTTAAGAGGATCCGACCCAAAACGAGCTAAGCAGCGGAATCTCCATAACCCTGATGACCACGAGGAGTTATCACATCTGCTCACATCAATAAATTGATGATCATCACAAAAGGAGGAAAACCACACATAGAACATACAAACAAACAGAAAGGGTAAGCTAGAGTGAAAAAATGTTTTATCATACAATTGCATAAAATGTTATAGCCAAAGATACATACATCAACCCAGCATGTGATGACCAGCAAACAACACACTAAGACTCAAGACACGATTATCCGGATACATATAATCAGTCGGATTCACTGGATGGTAGCACTTGTGGTGGCCTTTACTGCTCTACAAAGCCAATTGCCAATGGGTTTCACCCTACCACTCACAAGGTTAGCCTTCAAACATCTAAGGTCATTATCTTGCCAAAGACTAGGGCCTCCTACTACTCTCACCACTTGAGTCAATATGCTCTACGTGAGGCTAACTGACTCCTTAGAGTGTTAGGATGCAATCCTTACTTGAATCCTTACTAAATTATATAATGAGGCACTACCACGAACCTTCGTGGAATTACGTCCTAACCATGAGGCACCACCATGAAACCATTGTGGAATTACATCTTGACCAATGAGGCACCACCATGAGATCTCACCTAGAGATTCAGGGAATTACGTCCTAAACCACCCAAAATCATGTCTCACCCTCCACGCATAAAGTTATCATGCATACTAATTCCATGCCAACATTTATAACAGCAAGCAATGCATATTCATTCCATCATGAACACCACACAATCACCAGAAATGCAAAACAAAACCAAAAATAGGCAAAATAAATTTAAAACACGAAACCCTAGCTTCCCTTACCTGGAGAATGCTAGCCAACGACTTAGACACCCAAATAGTTGAGCACAGTAGCTCTAGGAGTAAATTCGAAAGCTGGAAAATAGCGGAATAGGTTTAAAATGAGTTCACCAAGACAAACCCTAGTTGGAACAATGAAGAATAAGCTGAAGGGAAAGAGTATGAGTTGAAAACGACTTACGTGGAGCTGAGGACGAGATTGAGCTAACTTGACGACAACTAGGAGCTAAACCCTAGCAGAGCGTGGTTGTTGTTCTAAGAGAGGGAAGGAGAAGGGTTTTCTGAAAAGTGGTAGAAAATGTGAGTGTTAGGCTGGTTTAGGGGCTTTGGCACCCTATGGGCCAACCCTAGGCCCAACAGATTAGGGCAGCCCTTAAACATTGGGTAGAATAATAAGTGGGTCTTACAAATTTAGACACTAATTTATTTGGTAACTTTGTCAGCTAATGTTAATGACTAATTTAGAGTCTAATCCACAAATCAATTATAATTTTTTATTCATAATATAAAATATTTTAGATAATAATTTTAAGTTTATAAATTGCTATCTAAATTAGTCACTATGGTGAATAATTATTTTTAGTCTCTAAAATTTGTTGTTGCTTAAGGATTTTCTTGTAGTGATATTTATATCAACAAAGAGGAAAATAAAAAATTTAATAAAAAATAAAAGAAAAAAGACATATGTAGATGTTCTTTGATGTTGAAAAATATATTTTTTTAAATTATTTTATTTTATTTGTAATATCTTTTATATATTTTATCTCTTCTATTTAAAATTGAATGTTCACTTAATATTTATTTTCACATTTACATTACAATAAATATATATAATATAATGTAATAAAATATAAGAGATAAAAGAAAAAGATAATGAAATATAAATAACTATGCAAAATAATAAAGAAGACAAAAAAAAACTTAATGATTAAACAAGAAAGTACGTATGATTCTAATTTAAATATTGAAAATTAATGTACTAAAAATTAAGGTACTAATTTACATTATTATTTTGATAACTTTTGATTTGGAATGAATAAATGATATGGTTTAATAGTTTTTTTAATAGGCATATGGATTATGTGTGCAACCATACATCATATTTTAAATTATTTATTTTTATTATTACCTATTTTGAAAATTATTACATGTTATCTATTATTTACTATATATTTTAAAATATAATAAAGAAAAAGTTATATAAAAATAATTATTTTAATATAAAAGTATTATATTATCCATAACAATATATAAAGAGATTCACTCTTTTGTGTTCACATTTCAAAATTTCAATTTTACCCTTTAAAATATAGTTATTTATTAATTTTTAAAAATTGACCGTAATTTTAGAAGCTTTTTATAAAATGGTCTATCTCTACTTTTTTTTCCTATTTATCAACAATTATTCCCTCAACTTTTCTTATATATTTCACTTTATTTTTAATAAATATAATTTTATTTTATATACTAACTTAATAACATTACAATATTATCACCTACTAATATAATATTACGCATATTTAAAAAAGGCGTACACACAGGAGCGACAGCGTCTCTGTTCACACTAGTTTCCAAAGAAAAAGTATTGAATATACACATTCCTCCCATCACAACCTTTTAGTAGATGAGATGCACTCTCAATTAAATTTGTTCCATTCATGACATACTTTAATTTGATCTCTGATTTCAATTTCCAACTACAAAATTAATATATATATATATATATATATATATATATATATATTTTTTATTATTTTTTTTTTTTTTTCTTTTTTATTATTTATATATTTTTTTTTTTTTTTTTTTTATT
>Ga0214542_1008628_pt1 | contig 16598 bp, 11 predicted proteins | sample CNSS1metaG_FD_160096 | JGI IMG/M metagenome (GOLD analysis project Ga0214542, IMG submission 160096) | Root nodule microbial communities from cowpea collected in UCLA plant growth center, Los Angeles, California, USA - CNSS1 | ecosystem: Host-associated > Plants > Roots > Nodule | place: USA... | reverse complement strand
TATTTTTTAATAATATAAATAATATATAAATATAATTTTAAATATATATATATATATATATATATATATAAATTTAAAAAAAAAATGGGGGAGCCTAGGCTCCCCCTTTCATAATGTAGTTTCGCCCCTGCAAATGTGTAACCTTTGAAGTATTTAATTCAATAAAATTGAGAATACATCGTTTGAATATAATTACATACAAGATTGTGTTAAAAAAGCATGTACCTTCAAGATCTAAGTTTGAATTTTATAGAAAAAGAACAATCCAAAGAAAGAAAGAAAAGATGTGTAGGAAAAGAAAAAAAAATAAGAAACTAAGAGTCAAGATAATAAATATATATTTTCTAGATGCACACACGTGCTTACATATGCACACTACTTATAATCTTTTTAAAGTATTTACTAATCTACAAATATTTTTAAATTATTTAATACATCACTTAAACATAATTATATACAAGATTGTATTAAGAAGGCATGTACCTTCAAGATCTAAGTGAACTTTCTAAAAAAAGAACAAACCAAAGAAAGAAAGAAAAAGTGTGTAGGGAAAGAAAAAATAAAGTTAAGAAACTAAGAATCAAGATAACAAATGTATTTATCTAGACTCACATGCGTATTTATCTAGACGTACATGCACACTTACATATGCACGAATGCACACATACACACAATTTTAGTAATTTGTAAGGATGGAGATTAGTATTAAAATTAAATATAAGGACAAGTTTAAATAATACTTAGGAAATAAATTTACTTGTCATCCTAAATTAAAGTTTTATATAATATAATAATATTATGTATTCTAATATTTTAGAACTATTATACTTTTCTATTTCGTAAAATATAGGTGACAGGCAAAGGCGAACCTTTATAGTGACAAAGGAGGCCGTGACCCCCTAAATTTTTCATATTTATATAATTTAATATATAATTTCAAATATTTTTAATATATTTTATATGTTTGATATTCTAATTTTTTTTATACATCTATATCTATATATAAAGGAAAAGTCTTCTTTTGGTTGTCCACATTTATTTTTTAATTTTACCGTTTAAACATATTTTTAAAATTAAAATAATTATTTTATTAATATTATATTTTAAGTGATCATTTGTTTAATTGAACAATTTTTTCAATTTCATGATTTTTTTAAAGCTTAATCCTCATAAATGAAAAATAATTATAGTAATTATAAAAATTATTTATGTTTAATTTTAAAATTATAATAATAATAATAATAATGATTTTATTATTTGTTATTATCATACAAAAAGTAAATACAATGTTTTTACTCGTTTATATAAAAAGTTTAGAATTATTCTTTTGGTCTCTATTTTCGTTAAAGAATATTAAATTGGTCATCAAGATTTTTTTAGTCTCAATTTGGTCTTGATTTTCGAAAAATGATGTAATTTGGTCCTTTTTCGTTAAATTTCTTGAATTGGATCAAAATTTTTTCATCAAAATTGGAGTTGTAAATAAGGAAGATTTGTTTTATTGGTGTAATTGGCATAATCCTAGTGTTAATTTTGATAAAAAAATTTCAACAAATTTAACAAAAATAACTAAATTGCATCAATTTTTCAAAAAAAAAGTTAATTTTTTAAAGAACAATATAAAATCGAAACTAAATAAAACTAAAAGATCAACTTAACACTTTTAAACGAAAAAATATACCGATAAAATTTTGACAATCCAAATGTTAGTTGATGATCGCTCGTGATAAGTTTTATTCTATTAATTGTTTAACATGAATATAAAAATATAAAAAAGAAAGCCAGTGAATATCCATTTGAACAAATATAACTTTTTGGATTGAATGATGGCATATGTTACGATAAGTTTCTAATAAATTTAATTAGAAGAAAAATTAGATTACATTTATTTAATTTAGCTCAAAAAATTCATATAATACTTGGTTTTCAGATCCTTAACTATTATACCAAACTTACTTATTAATTAAAATTTGTATTGAATGATAATTTTAAATGTAATGTATTATCCTATTGAGTATCACACTTATTTGGTAACTAAAATTTGTACTCATAATAATATCGAAAATTACTTATTATCAATTTAAGTATTCTACTTATTTGATAAGTACAATTTTCATTCATATACTAATTTTAAAGAATATCATGTTAAATATAAAAAAAATGTGATAAAAATTTCGATTCACAAAATATTTTTTAAAATTATTGATTATTATAGTGAATTAATAATATGATTGATAATTATAATTTAATATAAAAATACTCATAAAAAACTATTACAACTTGAAAACATTCAAAAATATAAACCAAAAGATTAGTTCTTACAAAAATAAAGTTAATCCTTCTTGGACCTAGCTAAATTTTATAAATATTTTTGAAGTCAATAATTAACAGACGATTTGGTTTAGCATAATTAAAGGGTAAAATAAATGTTTTTAAAATTAAACTCATTATGCACATGTAATTAAAGTTAGGATACACGTTACATCATCACATGTATCTTCCTAACGTGTAATCAACCTATAGGCCTAAATTTGGTTTAAAAGATTATTTTTGTTATATTTTTATTTAATTCTGTTTTAATGAATTAGGATAATAACTTTTCTATCTTTCTTGAATCTGTGTTGTTCAGTGATGATTTTATTTGTGCTTTACAAATGAATTAATTTGATTTGAGTTATTTAACATGTAATTTTAAAAGTGTTAATTTGATCGATCCATCACATTTATCGAGCTGAATGATTTAACCTACCTAAATTTTGAAATGGTTAATTTTTATTTTTATACATTTAAGAAATATAATATATGAAAATTAAGAGTCAATAATTAAAAATTAAAGGTTCATGTAATAATACATCATGCATAATAAATTACAAAATTGAAATGCAACACAAAATCATTCCTAATTCTCACAATCTTAATTTTTCCAGGTATTGACATTACTTTTGTTTGAGTGATGAGATTGTGTTCAATAAACATATTGATTAAAAAATGTAATGGAAATAAAAGTGCAGCATTTGAAATAGTTTAGAAAAAGAAAAAACGCAGATGATTAGGCACACGCGCCAGCATATGAGTGTTGGAACAGAGTGGGATGTTATCGGATTTGGAGGTATTCCTAAGGCCAAACAGGTATTCAACGTTCCTATTGAGTGAAAGCTATATCCTTTCTTTTCTTTCTTTTCCAATCAACCAGTGATTCAGTGAGAAGTAATTTTACATTGGGCTTTGTCCTCAAATTGTGGCACAAAAAGGATGAAAGTTAGCATACATGCATCCATATGTCCACACTCAAACGTCAACTCATCCAATAAATGTAGTAAACTCAACCACATGTGATCAATACTTCACCTGTCCACGCCTTTCACTGTTCCTTTTCACCTCTCCTGTCATTTCGCTGCCTTCACACTAAAACTCAATACATGAACAACCATGCTGATGTAGTTTCTTCACTTGGAAAGGACACACAATAATTGTCATAAAAGAATTAATAATATCAATTCAACAAATTGCAGGTGCAGTGCATAATAAGAATGGTTATTTCCATTGTACAGATTAAATGTCAAAACCAAAAACCCCAGTATTCTTCTTCTTCTTCTAAAGGGAAAATTGGAGGCCTAAACCCCAAGGGGAAAAAGATACAAGCCATGGATCATCACAATTGAAATTACAAGCCCCACATTAGCTCTCAATGTCATCCCTCTCCTAATAGAATCTTTATCCAACAACACCATGATTTTCTTTCATCCCTATACCCCCCAAAAAGCTATATAAACAATTTCAGCATCTTCTAGATGGGGCTTATTCAGAAAACATTGGACAAGAAGGAACACACAAAAGTGAACCCACTTAAGCAAGTTTTGTCAATGTCCTTCATTTCAAATATCAATTGTTGGAATCAAAACACAAAAGGTATATATACAGGAGATTTTCATTTCGCACCACTAACCCCATTCCAACTTCTGGGGTTCTTTAGTTCTGTAGTAGTCTGGGAAGTAGCTGCTCTCTGCTTCTCTTGCCCTACAAATTTACAAACTGTTGATACAACCAGGTTAATGCCCATGGTCATTGAATGGTTCTGGTAAGTTTGCACTTGGAAATGAAGATTGTATCTGAATAATTCAAACTACACAACTTCAAAAGCTCAGCCGACTGTTGTTTCAATATTGGATTGCAACCGCTTTGGATCACAAGGAGAAGTTTTGCAGCAAGTCCTGCTTCCACAGCGATCAAAGAGCACTCATCAGGTGCCAGCTTGCACACAGACCACAGTATTGACAACGCATATTGAGTACAGTTTTCTGAGACCCTCATCAACAGTTTCACCATAACGTGTATTGTATTAGAACAATTCTTCAAAGCTATTCTGCCTTCCGGAACAGAAGCCAGTGCATCCAAGATAGAAAGACCCAATTCCAAACATTCGGGCTCCAAACCAGACAACAACTCAACCAATTGAGAAACAGCCCCAATGCTTACCAGCAAAATCTTAACTTCTGAATGCAAGCACACTGTTCTCAGGAGCCTCAGTCCAGGGCAGATTCCATTTGAATGCCTCTTGTCTTTAACCAGCCTCATCAACCCAACCAAAAGACTATGGCTCCTGAAAATCTCCAACTTGAAATCCTTCCCTTCAATCAATGTCTCAATCAGCCGCGTGCAATTGATCTTCGTCTCAATTGAACCCTCATTCAAAATGTCCACCATCAGGGAAACCCTCGCAGGCTGCAGTAGATTCCTCTTGGACTCACAATCAAGGTTCAAACTCACCAGAACACCAATGACCTCGGAGCCAACCGCATGGGAAGTAAAAGGACCGAGCAACGCCGACACCACGGAGACTCCATCGCCATCGACCAATGCCTTGCGGGCAGTGGCATGAGCACCCACCACTTGATGGAGCTCCTTGAGGGCAAGAACACGAGCTTGCCCCTTCACCTTCTTGAGAGTCTCAACAAGCTCCGACACCCTCCCATGGACATCTTCTGATCTCTTCTTCATCACAAGGTACTTCTGAGAAAACCAAGTGGATATCAAACGGTAGAGAGTGGTATTTGGTGTGATGGAATCGTCCCAGAGCTCTTGCATTGTGGTGGGGCAAGTGAAGTGTCCCAGACTGAACCATTTGAGAATGTTGGACCTCTCGTAGGTCTGACCCGTGCAAAGAGTCACGGGGTCCTGCATTGGCTCAAGGGAAATTGGGCAAATGAACACAGATGGAACTTCACACAAGTCTAACTCTTCAATCATCCTCCCAAGATCCAGTTTTTCACCAACCCCAGTCCCCACAACCCCAGAATCCACGCCGCCCAAAACCCCATCTTTCACCGCCGTGTCCAGATCTAGAATCTGGCCCTCGATCCCATCCCTCTTACAAGAAGGCTGAAACATTGCCATTTTCGAAACCCCTTTGAGAAAAAGAAACCAGCTTTGGAGAGAAACCAGAAAATCAAATCACTAAAATGAGAGAACGAAACACCCTTCAATGGACATTACAGACGTGGAGTGCGTGAAAGAAGAATAAAACTCTCCCAGGGTAGTCTCTCACGGGCAGTTTCCAAGCAACAAACTTGCTTTATTGTAGAAATCACTCTGTTCCTGTTCTCTCTCTTGTAATAAGTTTTTTTTCTCTCTCTCTATCCGCTTTATCTGATCTCGTTCAATGGTCAAAAGAATCATTACCATCATATTTCACATCATAAGCACATAATCAAGGTTGAAAGGGGGGGCTTAAATGAGCGAAACAATAAAGAATGTAGAGCAATGAAAGAGCAAACAGTGAAGAACAGTGGCCTACTAAGCACAAGAAGTAAATCAATGGCAGTAGAAAGTTCTAAGAAACAGTGGAAAGAGGCATTGGGGAAGGGGGGAAATAATTGAAGAGGCAGAAGGAGAAAATGGAAAGAAGGGTTAGGGAGTGAGAAATGAAGAGGGACCGTACCGGCATGGGGAAGAAAGAGTGGGAAGAAGAAAAGGCATCACTGGCTGGCACTGCCAAAGGGAAAGGCTCATCCTACACACAGCCAGGACTGCCACTGAACACCTCTTCTTTTTTTGGGCAGATTCTTGACTTCTTGTAATCACCCCTCGCCAAAGAGTAAGTAAATTAATTTGGGTAATATTAAGGTTTAATTACACTTTTCTTTTTTATTTTTTTCAAATCACTCATTTTTCTCAATATTAATATATTATTTAGTTTATTGCTTTACCAAAACATAAATTTTACGTGTCACATTGATTTCTTAACTGTTTACTCATTTTTAAAAGTGTAAAATCAAGTAAGAATAAAAAAAGGTTAATATGATATGTTAATTTGAAGCAAAAATTGTAATTAGTTTTTTTTTTTTGAAGTCTTTTTACAGTTTAGTATTTTAATTTTGGAAGTGTGGATTTAGTTTTTGTAATTAAATTTTATTAAGTTTTGACGTTTTAAATGTATTTCATAATTACATTCGAATTGTTTATATCGTTTGACACATTTTCGTTTTAATATTGGTTGATAAATGTATTTAAACTATCAAATAAACTTAACAAAATTTTGTTAAAATACTAAATTCATAATTAAAATTTTGTTAAACTTAGACCAAAATTTTGAAAATAGACTAATTTTAATTTATATCGAAAATTAAGAGATAAAAATAATATTTAACCCGGTTAAAAATAACATTGAGTATAACATTGTCAAATTAACATCTATAATATTTTAGAATTTAAATACAAAATTAAAAAATTACCAAACTGAATATTTTTTAAATTTTATTTATATTTCATCCCAAGAGTGTAGTTGAAATTTTAATCTAAAAATAAAGATTGAAGTGATTATTATATTTAAACATAAGTTTAAATACTACACCGATTTAGTCTCTGTTTTTCATAAGTTTTTTTAAATTCAGTTTTAATATTTTTATTTTATTCAATCATATGAACCGGGCCACTTGTTCACTTGTTCATTGGATGTTGATTATTTAAATAATTAGCTTCAAATAAAAGAATTAAATTGAATAAAAATGAAAAAATAAAACCTAATTGAAAAAAATATATTAAAATTGGATCGAAAGAACTAAAAAAAAATTAACTTAATATTTAGCTTTCAACGTAATGTTATGAGTATTTTGTGTAAAACAAGTTGATTATACTCTATTTAGAACACATTTATCTTTATAAAAAAACGAGTGAAAACAAAAACTTGTGTTATTTTTTTTATGATAAAAAAATTATAGAATTATTATTTTTATTATAATAAAATTAAATATAAATATTTTTTGTAATTTTATTATAGATAATTTTTATTTATTTTGAAGATAGTTTAATAATTAAAAAAGTATTAAATTAAAAAAATAGAAAAACAGTCACTTAAAAATAAAATTGATTAAATAATAATTATAATTTAAAAAAATCTTAATTTAAAAGGTAATATTGAAAAATAAGATGACCACAAAAAAGAGAAATCTCGTATAAATATAAGAGCATATTTGTGTTTTAGTTTTCAAACCTCAAAATTATATAACTTATTTTTAAATGTGAGAAAAAAAAAACTTGAAATACAATTATTTTAATAATTGTAAATAAAAAAATAGAAAATATTATTTATTTAACATTTTCATTATTAAATGTTTAAAAAATTTATAATAATGAAAATTGTAAAACATTGATTTGATTCTATTTAAATTTTATATTAAATTAAAATTAAATTAATGTTTTTATAAATTCGTGTTAAACATAGTATGCGCTGAGATTTTCATTAAACTAAAATCCAAACTAACTTATTCACATTATGTTTGATTCGTGAGTTTTTTGTAATAAAAAGGCATAAACTGAGCCGTGAAAATTTAAAATTTCTAGTAACATAATGCAATAGATATCAAGAGAGAAAATATTGATTTGTTTCATCATTCAAACTTGTATGCAAATGTGTTACCACTCTAAAAGGAGTTTTAATAATGACTAAAAACCTCTTTGAAAATGGTTGCTTCGTTATCATTATTGTTGTACCCATCATTGAATGTATCATATCATAGCACAACATTTGTAATGATAATTTTTTTCGTGTTTGCTAATTTCTTTTAATATGTTTTGTTCATGATGAGTAATTCAAATATGAAATAAACCACAATAAAAAAATCAACATATTATTCATTATTAAACTACAATTTATAAAATAATAGTCTAAGGGAATTTTGCATTAATATATGATTCAATGCTTAAATTATAGTCATTCGACATCGTCTAATATAAATAATATAAAGCATTTAGCAATGAATCAAATATTAATTAAATAATTTCTTTAAAAAAATTGAAATAAAGAAAATATAATATCATCAAGTATTTAATGTGAAATCTATGGACATTTTTTCTCTCTAATGTTAAATATAAAAAAACATAATTATATAAATATTAAATAAGTATATCAAATATAAATTATATAAAAATCAGATAATTAGATAAAAAGAATAAAAAAATCAATTTATGTACTTGAAATAAATAACGAAACTAGGGGAAAAAAAACCTAAAAGAATTAGATTTTTAAATTACCTAATAAATTAAAAGTATTTTAGCAGTATAAAATATGTACAAGTACTAATAGGAATATGAAAAAAAATACATATTTACATATATAACTTCGTTCTCATATTTAATTTAACAAATTGGACATTATTCATATACACATATACACATTTAATGTGGAAATTCTTTCTCAAGATTAAGAACAAATTATGATAATACCCGTGCGAATTGGCTCATTTGTTATGTCCATATATGATCCAATCATCCTTTAAATTAGAAATTTTATATTTCTTTAAGATATTGATCACTTTTTTCAAAATTATCCACAATCCCTTTAAAATTAGAAATTTTACATTTTTTAAGATAATAGTATTTCTTTTTTTCAAAATTGATCCACAAAACCCTTTAAATTTAGGAGTTTGACCTTTCTCAAGATAACAATCACTTTTTTTTCAAAACTTAATTATCTTTAAATATTTAATAATTACTACAAAAAAATGTTAAACTATCAATGGAAAAAAATTGTCAGTAAAACAAAATTTATCTACAAATTTTTCTAATATATTATGAAATATTAATTATTGACATTGTCAATAATAAATTTGTCAGTACTTGGTAAATTAAAAATTTTATTATTAACAGAAATACCTATCAACAATGCATCCATCAGAACAAATTGTCCATAAAATTCATCAAAAATTGAAAATGTTTTGGCAATAGATATTATTTTTTGTTATTAATAAATAAATAAAAATGGTCTACCCTTTCTCTTTATTATACCAGGATAACTAAGCTAGTAAATAAAATAAAAAAATCGGATTAAAAGGCTACATAAGCAAGAAAATGACCAAATTCCGTTAAAAAAGAACTTCTTTTATTGGATAACTTGTCTTGCTTGCTAGGTAATTATTTCAATAACTTAAAAAAATAACCTTAATTGAAAAAAAAAATACACTAAAGCTTTTGTGTTGGGTTTTCACCATGTGATAAAATGAGTTGGTAAATTTTAATTGATTCCTTTTAATTCGTTAGCAATGTTTTTTTTTTAATCCATCGTAAATATATTGGTAATTTAACTTTTTGAACATTTGTCAGTAAATTTTTCGATAATTGATTTCTTAAAAATTCATTAATAAATCCATCGATATTGCACTTTTAAATTTTAAAATTCATTGGTGAATTCGTAAAAAAATCCACCAACTAAATGAGCATAAAAAACTTTCGTCAAGATCGAACTAATTATTTATTATAAATAATTAAAGATTGGTAAAAAGAAGAGAAGAAAAAAGGAAAAAAGGAGGATGAGGACGAGGAGGGGGTGGCAGCAACAACAATAACAAAGGTATCGATCATAACCACTAAAAAAATATATGGTATTATCGACGACCAACACTCGTCGATAACAAGTAATATCCATCGTTAATGAATGTTTCCCAAAAAAATGATCTTAATAATGAAAGGATTGTACATCTTAAACCCAATAAGAATGACATTTCAAGTTCACCCTGTGTGTGTACTTGATTAAATATTTTCCCTTCTTTTATAAATAAATATAGTATTTTAGCTTTTGTTGAGATGCATTAAGCTCGCTATCACTTTCTTCCAATACATTCTGAAAATAGTAATTTATAGTTTAAATCTTTTAATTTTTAGTAGATTACCAACTATTAAAAGATGATGTAAATTCTTTATACTTAAAGATCTCTTTGTAGTGCATTCAACATTTGCTTATGTGCATTTGCAATATTCATGAGTATTTATGTCAGGTCGGATCAAGTTCATCTTGAACTGAGTTAAGTCGAGTTTACATTAGGTTAAGTTGAATTGGTCTTAGGTCAGGTCAAATTGGGTTCACCTTGAACTGAGTTAAGTCAAGTTTATGTTTGGTTAAGTTGAGTTGATCTTAGGTCAAGTGGAAAAGGGTTTACCTTGAAGTGAGTTAAGTTTAGTCTATATTAGATTAAGTTTAGTTAGTCTTAGGTCAGGTTGAGACAAGTTAAGTTTGGGTCAAGTCAAACTCACTTTGGATTGGGTCGTGTTGATTCCACACTGGTCAAGTATAGTAGAGTTGTGTCCATATTCTACCAAGTCTAGTTTGACTCACATAAGGCTTGGTCGAGTTAGGCACATCTCAAGATGAATATAGTCAAGCGCACCTTAAGAAGAGTTAATTCAGACCTACCCGGGTCATGTCCATGTTAGATGGAGTCAAGTCGGGTTCACATAAGGTCAAGTCTAATCAGACACACATCAAATCAAATCGAGTTGTGTCGGGTCGGCATGGAATTGAATAGAGTCGAGTTAAGTTGAATCAAGCCACATCAGGCCCAGTTGGGTCAAGCTGGTGGTACCAAATACAAGCTAAGTCATTTTAAATGAGGTTGAGATTGGTCGAACCTACATCAAACAATGTTGGATTGGATCAAACCTAAATTGAATTGGGTTGGCTCAATCAAATAAGTTAGATTAGGCCTTAATCTTCCAATTAAATTGCAAATAATAAAAATTAATTAAACATTAAAATGTATAACATTTAGGGATTAATTTGTAATTCCATATTTTAAGAACTCGTATAATTTTGAAAATTGTTTTAGTGTTAATTGAAGTATTGTACAAGGTCAAACCTATTTTATCATTGATCCTAATCCACTTCATGTGAAACTATTTTTTAACCTATTCAGTCGGTGAAGTAATAAAAGACAACTTATTTAAATGTGGGTTAAGATTAACCTATGAACCATTTATCAAATTAACCGCTTTAGTTTTATACTAACAAAAGGTCCAATATAGTTATTAAATGACCAACTTCTTTGCGCATGCCGACAAGACTTTGTTGGTGGATACAAAATTGATTTATGTGCTCAAGAGACTAGTATCGTAGTTTTCTTTTGTTTTGACAATACCCAAAAGCAAGCATCCTTTATTCGAGGTCTCTAGTTATCGAAAACCTTTAGATTTTTAAAACCCACAAACAGGAATCAATTTTAAATTTATTTTTCTCGTACTTTTATTTTGTAAATGTATAATCGTATTATAATATTTTGAAATATTAGAGTATGATTAACCTGATTTTAATTTTCATAGTTAGAGAAGACCTTCACAAATTTTAAAGTATTCTTTTGGCTTTCAACAATTTAAAACTTGAGGTATTGACTTGATATGATAATCACTATAATGAAGAATAAGATTGGAATTATGTTTTTCTATAAAAGACTTAAAAATTCAACTATCGATTGGTTAAACATCTATTCTTAAACGAATGTTGTTGAAAACAAATGCATGCTTAATTACTTAGTTTTCTATTATAGTATAAAAAAAACTCATTACATTGTTTGTTGTAATAGTTATTTTGATAAAAAAAAATTGTACTTACCCAACCTAGCTCAGTCCGGTGTTGTTTATAGGTCCAAAATAACAAAAAGATCCATTATTGTAATACTATCTAAAATATTGAAAGATAATGTTGTTATGCAAAGTGTATACTTTTATTATTATTTAACAATATATACACAAAATCCGTTGTTATATCCTTTAGAGAGACTCTAAAAAACCTATAAATACTTTGCTCCATCACATGAAGTATTAACTTTTACAGTTCACTCGTATTTACTTGAAGTAGTCTTTTCTGTCACCAAGCACGGGTCAAAGTTGTTACTAATTGGCTACTCAACTCTCAAAATACTGCTCGACGAAAGTTTGATAAGAACAAAACTTATTATAATTTAGGATTTGCTATCATTTAATAATAAGAAACAAGTATTTTATAAATTTAAGTTTAAATTATTCTTGATAATAGTAATAATGATAATAAGTAATAAAAGATAATTTTTTAATTGAAAAAAACGCATGAAAATATATGTTAGAAGTACATTGATGTTTTTCAATTGAAAAATTATAAAGCGACTTTACGTGTGAATTGATGATTACCGCATTCTGAAATGCAGAACGGATAGGATATAGACGATAGAGGATCCGGGGTCCTACTTTAGAAAGTGAATTGAGTAATAAAAAAAAGTCCCAAACTGGCATAATTAACTACTTATAACTAGCTACCTTTTCCCACCCAACGCAGCACACAGTGTGTCTGTGTATATAAATAGAGATAACTCGCTAAAGCAGTTACGGAGGATTGAGGAAACGTTGCAACAAACATGACAAAGCAGAAAGAGAGAACGAAAGAGAGCAAACTCAGCCACTACATGAAGGCACCCTTAAGGTTCCTCAAGAAGGCCAGAGACATGTACGTCCAAGGCATGATCCACTGCTCCGCCCAATTATCCAACGTCGACGCCGCCATGGGCTGCCCCACCGCCCACCCCTCCATGCTTCCCAGAAGCTTCAGCGTTGGCTCAGCCACCAGATCCGCCGCAAGCGACGACGACTTCAAGGAGCTCATAAGGGCCGCCTCGCTCAGAACCTATGGCACCGCCTTTGACTTTGGCGAAGCCGCAGCCATGAAAATGAAAATGCCTCGGAGTCGCAGCGTGGGGATTGGAAGGATCGACGAAGACAAGCCCTGCGAATTTGGAGATGATGAAGCGATCAAGGTCAGACCCAGACCCAATGTTTATCCACGAAGTAAAAGTTATTCTACCCGCAGAGCGGCACCAGGGTTGTTTTAGTTAACGTTAATGTTTGTTAATTACTATGTTTCTTTCTCCACTGCCAACGTAAGCAAATAAATTGTGAAAATCGTTCATTTAAAGCCCCGGAGTCTGGCTGTTGAGACCATACTGTTAATTATGTGTGAATTAGTAGCCATGAAAATAAGGAAGTTTTTTATTCTCGATTATCATTATAGGAACTCGATTAAAATGGTTAAATTAAACCAAGTAAAACTTGAAGTTGAAGAATTAAAGATGTTATGGAATGATGAAGACTTTTCTACCAGAGCGATAAATAACAGAAAATGATACACCGCTAAGTTACTACCAACTTTCAGAGCAAAATGGGAATGTCAAAGCAAGTGGTAACAATGTAGAACATGGTAAATTCAAATGAATTTCTGATGGCATATTTTGTTTGAGTAATATACACGCGCATCTACTCTCTTAGCCGAAGTACTTTTGATTTTATTAGCGTGGATTGGTTTTGGATAAAAATGTAAGGTGGATGCGTGAGTTGGGGCATCAACTATCAAGTTGATGTCCATTGATGTTGTAATTTAATTGTGAATGGAGAGTTACGTGCTGAGTACGTAGAGCGCAGCGCACTCAATGTCTCTCTTTCCAATTCATTGCGTTGCGTTAGCTACTTGAAATTAAATTTTACTTATAACAACTTACAAGTATGGTTCTGCTTCAAAGTAATATACAATATTATTAATTAGTAACCTAAGTTAGAAGTTTCATTCTATTTTAGTGTCTCTCGGCATTTTAGACTTCTGGATAAAATAAGTCTCAGATTTGGTAACAACGACGGAAAAGTGGGGTTGCATTGGCGTTGGAGAAGGCACCTATTTGTTGCAGAAAAGATAAAAAGCACAACAGATTCTTCCGAGTTATGGAAGTTAGAGGCATTGCTACTTTCGGTAATTCTTTAAAATCTTGACGTATATTACATGTCCACAATCATTATCGATTGCCCACTAATAATTAATAGCAATATTTTTCACCAATTATTTTCTGCTACAAAGCTTGCAAAACATTTATTTTTTTATATTTTCTTACAGTATTAATTGTCTCTTGATTCTTTTTCTTAACCATATGTCAAGTGAAATTATCCACAACTACACGGTAAAGACTATATAATAATTTTTCCATCACTAGAATAAATACGTTAAGTTTCTTTAATATATTATAATTTCTAATTAGATAGCTAGTGATGCACTTATCTCGTGAGTATTTATAAAAATATAAGTTTGACTCTTGTTAGCAAAATAAATTCAATCAAAGTAAATAAATAACTTAGGTCATAAATTCTTAATTTGCAACTTAATTTATTATTCCATGCATCCATGTGTGTCATGTTGAATCGTCTTTGACATGAATTATTATAAGTCTATCATGTAGCCAGTCAAATCTACTAAAAATTGAAATATTTTTCTCGACTTTGTTGATGAAAGTTTGAAAATCTTAAGTTTTTTGTTAATCATTATAACAACCTAATTTTTAGCATTTTACCAATACTAATAAAAAAGCATTTACATAATTATATCATGACATGAGCACAACCAAAACTAAGATGATGAACAATCATCCCACTACTAATAAAATTTCAAAAGTACTTTAAAAGAAAAACACTTGAAATAAAAAACTAATGCATCATAATATAAGCTTTGTCTATTCAAAACTAACTACTCGTCTTAGTTTATCTACCAAACTAATCTCATAGTTACTCCTTTGTCACACCTACAATATCATCTGCTCACACGAATAATCATGATCATGGTTAATAATAACATTTATAAAATACACAAGGTAAGCTAGAGATGATTTAAAACTTACAAGTTTTAAATAAATAAATAAATAGAACAAGGCTACTAATTCATAAATCTGGTTATTCACAAACAATATCAAAACATCTATCATCCACATTCATATTATCAAACTTTTACGAATCATTTAGCATATATCATTATTGACACGACCTTTGAATGACTGATGTATTGACTAGCACCCTAAGATTTTGCATTTGTCATTGTTCAGTCACTTTCGCTTCACAAGAGTTATAGCTATAAGATGTTCGATCTTATCCCAATCCATAGAGTATGACTAGGTGAATTCTATGTCTATCGAGCTTGACTTGTGTCGACATTCTAGACAAGAATATCCTTCGACTCTCACTTCTAACCTTTTCCTCTATTTGATTTCAAGGATTAGTAGAGTTAAGATAATCTTATTTCAATCTTTATCGTCAATACATCTCATACAAACAACAAATCACAAACCAACATGATAGTTTTCCTCTTTGGAAATAACTAACTTCACAACTCTTTGTACAATCACTTATCACCCATATTATAACCTATAAATAAATTTATAAATAATTTATTTTTGTATAATTAAACTTTTGTACGCTTAATTTTTTACAATGATATGTACACCTATATATAGTTAAATTTCGCAGTTTACTCAATTGGCCCATTTTGGTATTTGTCACTATATTCTAAATTATTAATTGACATAAAAATATGTATTTAAACTGTAACGTTAGGGACTAATTGCTCAAACCTCAATCTCTTCAAACAATTTCTCACCAAATTAACTTAACTTAACAAATCAAATAGCCACAGACAAAAAATCCCCAATTTTTACATATTTAACACAAATGACTTCATCAATTGTAAATCATTTGCTTAAACAATTATACAATGCCAAATCAAACTAATTTTTCTTATCTCTATTTGAGTTCTCAACGAACTCACCCTTACGTCCTATGTTCCTCCAACAGCTCTAAAGACACAAATAGAAATTTTGATTTAATGATGTGAATACACCTTTTTATTTATAAAAGATCAAAATTTTTAAAGAGTTTGTTTTAGACACATGCAACACCCTTATAGTCACCTTATGGTCAAACATATATTATCTCAAGAAATATACGTGTTCAAATCAGTCAAGATTTTAGATATAAGCAAGAGGGTTACTAGAGAACTATGAGATTAAAAAGAAACTGTCTCACAAATAAAAGTGACTCTGCTAGATATCTTTATTTATAATTTTGTCTTTGTTTTTCTTACTAATAATAAGATGTATACCCATTTTATAAGACTCATTTTCTCTAATAATTATTTTATTTTACATTATTATTATTATTATATTATATTATTATTATTTTTATTTAGGGTCTCACAATCACTATTTTCAACTTGATTTTTATCTTGTAATTGTTCGAGTTATCTAGCTTTCTATTATTTGAAAGGATATCAGTTATTTATTGTAATTTTTCACTCAAACCATCCTTACGAAAATAAATTTGCAGCATTTAGGTTACAAAAATCATATATTTTATTTTCTTGTTATATTTAAATATAACTTATACTTATTTTATTCTATTTAATGTTTTAATTTTAGGTAATGAAAAAGGAATATTAAAGTTCGCAATGAATCACGATAAAAAAAAAAAAAAAAAAAAAAAACATAATATATTTACAT
>Ga0214542_1008627_pt1 | contig 16601 bp, 10 predicted proteins | sample CNSS1metaG_FD_160096 | JGI IMG/M metagenome (GOLD analysis project Ga0214542, IMG submission 160096) | Root nodule microbial communities from cowpea collected in UCLA plant growth center, Los Angeles, California, USA - CNSS1 | ecosystem: Host-associated > Plants > Roots > Nodule | place: USA... | reverse complement strand
AATATGAATTATAGAACAAAACTAAAAACACTTATAGCATATCCATTGGTACAACCATGGTGAAGTTGCCTGAATCACTTTTGACTAGCCCTACACCGGCACACAAGATTGAACATGAAGAATAGAAGGTGTGTTTTGCTTGCTTCGAATGTATAAAAATGTAAAAACAAATCAACAGACACAAATGTGAGAAGAATTATGAATAGTGAAGATAATAACTTAACCAAACAGATAAAATAACAGAGAAAGAAGAGAAGTACAGAACAGACCCTTGGAGAGAAGAGAATGGCGAGGGTGGACCAAGGAAATCAGAGAGGACCACTGAACGGTTCTGGCCTCAACAGCGTCGCCATATTTCGCAATCTTGAAATCTGCCACGTGTGCAACCAGCGTTAGTTAAGGGCGTCAACTCAGCAGATACAATACAAGTTTGGAAGAAACGGAATTTACTCTGTAACAAGAGGACATCGCCGGCGGCAACCATGGACGCCATGTTTTTCTGCCAAAGAGAAACTAGGAAATACGGCGTCGTATCGTCACCGACTTCAATGTCGGTTCGGGTTGTTACTCGTTTGGAGGACTTGCACTGGTGATGAGAGAGAAAGGGACGCAATTAAGTTAACAGTAAAAGAATGAGAGATCGAGTAGAGGAATGAGTAAGGGACCTGAACGGGGAAGGAACGGTGAACGAAGACGAGAAGCTGAACGAAGTCGCCGATGTGAGAAGAGGCTTTCGAGAGATCGATGAGAGGACCGAACCACCCAAATGCTGAAGCCATCTTCTATCGCGGCTATTCTTCTTCCTCTCTTCTTTTGCCGCCAAGAAACAGTTCATTTTTAAAGTAAATAAAAAGTATTATTACAAACGTAAGATGCGTGTGTATGATTTTTTAAATATGTATAATGATTTTTGAAATATGTATAATATTAAATTAAATTAATAGATGATAATATTATAATTTTGTTAAGTTAATATATAAATTAAAATTATATTTATTAAAAATAAAGTAAAATATATTAAAATAAATTAAAAAAGAAGTAATAGTTAATTTTATAAAAAATTTGTAAAAATAATAATTAATTTTTAAAAATTTAATAAATTATTATATTTAAAAGATAAAATTGATATTTTGAAATATAAAAAAAAGAATTTTCTTTAAATTATCACATTCATCACTTTTTTTAAGAAAAAAATCCTTTGGTAGTTTGATATTAAATTTAAGAGAATAAAAACAATTACCACTTTTATTTTATAAATTTATAAGAGAACGATTTCTTACAAAAAGAATCAAATTCGCTACAAATGTTTGAAAAAGAAAAATATAATGGACGTCTATAATTACATTAAAATTATCTAAAGATGATTACGATTGAAAAAATTGTCGAAATCCCCCAAATAAGAAATAAAAATGAAGAAAAACTTAATTGAATTTCCATGACTTTTGGTTTATATTGCAAATGAAACGGGAATAAGTAGGGTATAACACAAGATTATTCAATTTCAACGTTGAGCAAAGTCAGAAAGTAGCATACAAAAATGTTTGATAAACCAAATGACTAGTACAAGTGATGACCCAAAATAAAAAATTATTGGGCTGCAAATAGAAAGGGGTTGTGAGCCCCAATTAGAGAAGCAAATACGTGCAAATAGTAAGTAGATGGAATGGGCGGGCCAACAAAAACAAGCGCCAATTCCAATAAGAAGGTTCTGTTAGAAACAGGCCATGAGGCAAAATCTATAACAGAACCTCCTGCTTTTATCTACACTCTCCTACACCCAAATCTCAGTTTTAAACAAGTTCATAGTACATTCGCAAATTTAGACAATGAAATTTTCCCACCTACGTCGAACTATACACTATTCCACATTTCATCCAATAAAAATCTTCGGTTGCAAACTACCAACTCACCCAAAATAAGAGCTCATGTAGAGTCTTACTCCAATATCAAGGGGCCCATCATCACCACCAACAGCATGAAGAGCCACTGGAATTGTTGAAAGAACATGCACTGTGAGCGGAAAAACTAAGGGGGCAATTTCAGTTTCCGTTTCCGCATGACTCTGGTTAGAATTATCCGTGGTAATTTTCAGGTTATATGGACAAGAAAGCAGTGCAACTTCTTCAATCGCCCTCCACTTGTTAGACCAGCCCCTCCTAAATGTACACCTATTAGTAGTAGACATGCTGAGCACCAATGTGGATGTTGTTTCAAGCCATTCTGCATTCAAGCCTTCCACATCATCATAATATATGCGTCGCTCAATCTGAATATCAACAATGTACAAAACAATCATAACAATGCCACCAGTTACTTGTTCCATGATGAATAATGTAATGTCAGTACACAACTTATTCAATTAATACCCAACCTCTTATCATAAGTTTTCAAAACATTATCATTGCCTACAAGAAAAAACGGTTATCTTTGACAACCATCAATACCAAATAGAGATCAGATAAGCCATTTTCTTAGTCCAGTGATGTGAGGAAATTTTCTGCATTAAAAACATTTTCTTCTGAAAAGACACATTGACACCTTGACTCTAGCGCACATTACAACTGCATATGGTCAGAAGTTACTTACAGCTAGCTTTTGAATGTAAATTGACATGAATCTTGGGCCAAGTCCCATAATTCTAGCATCTGACAATAAGACCTGCACAATAGAAGTTAGACTTTAAATGCAAAGGAAAATATGAATTCGAGACCTAAACTTGAAACATAAGAAGAAGCAAAAGCTTTCCCGAAAACAAAAGGCTATGAGAAAGTTGCATGATGACAGTCTCATTCACAACAACTCTAAGAGAATGATTTAGAATAATTATACCTCCTTTTTCTTCAGGATAAACCACATGTAAAGTTTATCACAGGCATCCTTAACATTTCTACTAGCTAGCTTTCTCTCATTGCAATGAGCAGCAATACTTGCAAGCATTTCACCACCTGGAACACTATACTTCACAGCTGCAGCTGATAGCGCTTCCCTACCCTTGATGGATTCTGCAGCACTTTTATCAAAATTGATACCAGTGAAACATCTTTTCTCCATATCCATTTCCTTATGAACATGCAAAGCCTTTTGATGCTTCATATACAAATCCTCAGCCTCTATGGTAGCAAGTAATGTCCTGTGAACAATAATATCTGGATACCGACGCAGAGGTGATGTGAAATGAGTGTAAAATGGGACAGCCAAAGCATAATGACCCCATTCATTTGCACTATCCTTTAAATCTCCACTACAGAAGTAAGAAGCCAACTGCATGGGCTTAGTAGCATAAGAAATAAGTATATAGTAAAGCACAGGATCACCCTTGAGCTTTTCCCTGATCTGCTCTAATGACCAGTGGAATTGACCAGAGGAAGTCGTGTTCAATTCTAAACCATGCTTCTGACAAAATGCCATAAACTCTCTCATCTTTCGCATATTAGGTTCAGGATGCCTCCGTAACAATGCAGCATCAGGATAAGCTCGACATATGACTTCAGCAGCAACTGTATTGGCCAAAAGCATATATTCCTCTACAAGAAAATTTGATTCTTTTCTTTCGGAAAGCTTACTATCATAAGGAACTCCATTCTCATCAAACAAGATAACAACCTTGGGGTTTTCCAGCCGTAGAGCCCCATCAGTAAACCTCTTGCGTTTCAAGACATTCGAAATTTCATACAGACTCTTCAAGGACATAATAACATCAGGCCATTCAAAATGACCATACACTTTGGGATAGCCATCTTCAGTATTCTTTAAACCTTCAAAATCAAAACCCCTGTCAATGATATCCTGGGCATGGTCATATGAAAGCTTACAACATGAGTGTATAACAGCACGACCAATCCAACGATCTACAACATCCCCCTCACCATTCACATCCAGGAGCATAGAAAGAGCGAGTCGATCCACTCCAGGACTAAGTGACCCAATATTCTCTGATAATAATGGAGGCAACATAGGTAACTTCCTTTGCAACATATATACACTTGTTGACCTAGACTGAGCCTCACTATCTAAGGCTGTGTCAGGTAAAACAAAATATGATACATCGGCAATGTGGACACCTACTCTAAAATTCCCATTAGGTAACTTCTCAATTGACAGAGCATCATCCAGATCAGTGGCAGTTGAAGGATCAATAGTAAATAAGCACAAATTTCTGAGATCTTTTCTACATTGAATTTCCTTCGGAGGTACCTCCCAAGGAACACACGGCAGACAGGACAGAGCTTCTGGAGGAAATTCAGAAAAACAGATTGCATTCTGAAACAAAATTGCATCTAAATGGGTCTGAATTTCGCCACCTCTTCCAAAAACGTGCAAGATGTGGGCCTCGGGAAAAGGATTTTCTTCAATCCAATCATCAATTTGTGCAGCTACCAGATCCATTTCAATTGTCATGTCACCACTTTTCAACCTTTTCATAATGCACTCAGGTAACTTTCTAACAAGAAGCATCATATTAGGAAACTTTGGATCAGTTGGTATTAGCTGGATGTAATCATTATCAGAAACCAAGTTCCTATTCTTCTTGACGTCCCTTTTGGTTATTTCCTTATAAGAAGCCCATTGTTTCACATTAAGATGACCAACAATACCCTCCCGACGAGGAGATCTCTCGATAATAGAGACCACCCTGCCAGTTGGTCTTTTTGAAGGGACAGAATTAACCAACATACACATATTTTCCACGGCATTAACTACTTCAATGTGTCCACTACAAGAATTGCTCTTTAAGGAATCAGGAGTAGCATGGTGATGTCCATTAATGCTGCCATGGTTGGCTCCTCCAAGTAGATCTAAATGATTAGTAGAACCCTGGGGGGTATTATCATCGCAGACAATTCCTTTTCCAGTCAAAGAATCATTTTTATATGAGATGGATTGTTGATCAGCATCCTCGTTTTGACCAGGATAGCTTCCGCAAAGGCCAGACCAATGATCAGCATCTACCTTATGTTTCCCTTTACCATCCACATCATTATCTTCTGTAGAAAGGTTGCAACCTTCCAGTGTTGAAGTGTTGTTACAAGGCCCATTTGGTCCTTTCATTTTTGTCCACAACGGCAAGGGATCAATCTTAACTGCAACAATATCACCTTCCACCTACACAAAACTATCGTTAGATATACATACAGTAATACAAGGCACAAAGAGCAATTTCAGTTATAATATCAACTATGAAAGAAACAATGTGTTAGGTTACCAGATAGAGGAAACCAGGAAAACCAATGCAAACACCCAAACTCACTGAATAGATCCTGTATTATTGATTATAGGAAACAAGTACAGCATGAATGCATCCAAGGGACAATGTTCCCTTCACACAGGATGTCAATGATCCTGTCATCAATTCTCCAAGCATCCATAAAAATGCCCCACATATAAGGACCCCCCAACTATATATAGGAAGTCTCACTCAACCTAACAACCCGACCATAACTACTTTTTAATGTTTCCTCCTAACATACACATTACATATCCTATCACAATGCATCTAAATCTAAAATCCATGCAATTAGAAATAAAAATTGCATTTTCCAACTAATGGAGAGAATTACTTCAATCACACATGCCCAAAAATTGTAGTAGCTAAACATCTTAAAAAAATACTTCAGATCCGCTATCCACCCCATAAACCAGCAGACACAAGCAACAAAAGCCTTATTTGATTAGGTGAGGTCAACTACATGGAACAAGAGAGATCAACAGATATAGTCTAGGGAGATAATCACATCAATCCATGCAAAAAGTTAACATGAAAATCAGATAATCTTAATGAAGATATAAAATGTATAAGCAAAATGACCCAGCTAAAAGCAGTATAATAATTCACAGTGATTTGTATATGATCATTAGAAAACAAAAAATAGGCAGCTTTTTCCATTACAAACATTGGAAATATATTACATTCATACTTACAGCTCTATTCTGGGCAGGAATCCCACTAATGAGGACATCAGTTGGCATTCCGTCAATTTTGCAGTAGGCCTATAAGTCCATCGAAAATTTTAAACATCAATTACCTCCACCCCCAATCTCATAACCAAGAAACTAAAATGTAGCAACAAAACACTGTAAGATATAAGTTAGAGAACAACCTCAACTCGATTGTGAGCATTGACATGAAAGAGAGCTTTAAAAACATCGCCCTTCTGCAAGCCAAAAGAAGGTAACCAAATTTTATTTCATAACAACGGTAGCCACATTAAATTGTGTGCACACATGCAAGTAAAATAATACCACATTACCAACCTCTAATGCCTTCTCAACAGCCTCTAAAGACAAGTGTGGACTAAAAATACATTTTTGGCCACAATTCCGAATTGGACCACAAGGAACTGTGTCCTTGTTTTTATTAATTCCCGATGACCCTCTGCAACCAGCGGGCTCAGAAAATGATTTAGAATCAATTCCTCCACCATACACGGGCACAATTCGCAAATCAACAGATTCCACTTGCGCATTGATATGCATGGGGGGCATTGATGTAAAAGCGATATTTGATGCATTGGATAATCCTTGCTCATTAGAAGAACCCACATTGATCTGCTTCAATGAACCCTCCAAGGAAGTGGATGCATGAGTAGGTTTTTCAATTTTCCCTGAATCTGGCAACATTCCCTGGGCCTCACTCACTTCAGATACTATCAAATAACAGAAAAAAAAACACCAAGAATCACACAAGAGAAAAACTGAACACTTCATTTTTTTCGCATTTACTACACTCAAAAAAGCCGCCTCAAACCATTTCACCTCAATTATAAATCTAAAACCTTCAAGCATAAAAAAAATAAAAATAAACAGTTGATCACAGTCGCAGGTAAACCAAACCACCACGATACATTTTAACATTGATTAAAAGAATCAAAGACCGTCCCAACAAAGGAAAAAGTAACAAAGACAAGACCAGTAAAACGTCGGAACCATTGTTAAAGAACAGCGGTTGGTTTTACAATCAGGAACATATCAATCGGCACACGCTTTCTTCTTCGCTTTGACTTGTCATAAACAGAACAAGCACACAAGAGCAACTTCGACACACACACAGAACCAAGTCCTCATAATTCACAATATCCACAATCAATCCAGTAAAAAAGATTGAATTTTGTCTTCCGGGCAAGAAAGAAAAATCCCCAACACCCAACAATAATTAAAAAAAGTGAATGAAATTACAGTACTTGTAGATGAGGAAGTATTTTGCTTGGATCGACGATTGGATCGGCGCTTCTTCCTCTTCTCCTTTTCGCCGTCGTCGGACCTCTCTACCAAGGATCCTTCGGCCATGGCCCTCATCTCTCGAAATTAAAAAAAAAAAAAAAAGGAGAAAAAAATACTTTCTTGAAATAAAATGAAAGGAAGGGAAATTCAGGGAACCGAAACGAATGAGGATTGAATATAGAAGAGAGAAAAAGAAGAGGAAAACTAAGCTAGAAGAAGGAGATCTTCCGTATTTTGGAAAAAAATATAAATGGGAAGAACCCGAGAGAGAAAGAGAAAGAGGTGGAGTGAGAGATAGGGTTTTAAGATTTACCTAAGAAAATGAAGATTGTTTATTGGTTAGAGAAAGAAGGAAGAATGAAGAAGAGTAGAAGAGAAGGAGAAGGAGAAAGAGGTGGGTATGGTATGATGAGGTTGAAAACGACGTTATGATTGGTCGGCGGGGACAATGGGCGCCGACTCTCCTTTTCTTTCTCTCTCACTTTTTTCTTCCCAATTCCTCTTTCTCTCTCTCCACTTCTTCTTTGTTTTTTCTTCTCTCTCTTCTCTTACCTGCTTCCTACTCCACTTCAATATCACCCTCTTGTCTTTTTTTTTTTTTTCCTTTTTGTAAAAAATCTTCTCTTTTTCTTCACCCAATAATCCTGCGGTGGGCAATGGAAACGTTTTAATTAATGCAGGAATGTAATACAGAGACAGCTTCGATTCATGGATTATTATGGGTTGGTTTTTTAATTAATGAAGGAATTCTAATAGACACGCGCAGATGCCAGAAAACCTATTCCCCAAAAATTATTTCATTTAATTATACTAAAATTATTTAATTTGATTATATTAATATGTGTTACCATCATTTGTATTTGTTTCTCAATTCAGAATAATGAATTTGAGTGAGTTTAAAAAGAAAGAAGCGAAAGTTTTTAGTTTAAGGACAAATTTGTAAGAAATGAGGACATTTTGAAAGAAAAAATTATGCAAAGATGTTAATGATGGGATATGTTTGATGAACTATGTTAAAATTAAGAGATTATTATTTTATCATTGTAAGTTAAAATAAAATGATAAAATTATATTGAAATAAATTAGGATCAGTAAAAATTAAGTTCAAATAAATTATATGAGAGATTAATATTATTATTATGACATGTAAGTTATTATTTAAAATGAAAAAATTAAAATTGATAAAATTATATTAAGCATAGAGCTTAAAATGTATGGTCTAGATAGAAAAAACAAAATGGCATAGAGTTATTTTTGTAATTAAGCATAAATTTAGCCTAAGTTGTATCATTACTTTCATGTGAATAGACGTAGCTAACACTTCGTTAAGTTTATCAATTTTTATAATTTTTTAAGTGATATTCATTTATTTATTTTTACTGTTAATAATAATGTTAATGAGAAGAATAGCTCATGTGAACTGGATATTCAATTGAACAACCAATTAGAGAAGATGTGAACTGGATATTCAATTGAATATTTTGAGAGAATACCTGAATCATTGTTATAATATTTTGAGAAGATGGGAGAATATTTTGAGAGTTAAAAATGTTATAATAACATTGTTTTGGATAATATGTGAATCATAACTCAGCTTATATTTCTCTTCGTTGAAAATAAACCCCAAAATAAATATCAAAATTATTTATTATAAATAAAGAAATTTTAAATAATTAAAAATAAATAAATTTATATCATTAGAAATATGAAATGACTTATAAAATTGACTATATATGATTTTTAGGTGTTTTATAATAAGGACTTAACAAAAGTAGTTATTTCTTACAATGTCTTTCAAGGGTTTTTTACATTCTTGATGCAATTTAGATATGAAATTCCAAAAATTTCACATTTAAAAAAAAAAACAAATTCATGCAGGGAAAACCGTAGCAATATGGTACGATTTCATTGTAAAGAAGTCGTCCCAAAATGATTAGACTTCAATTAGAATTAGTTGAAATCGTGCCAAAATGGCAAGACTTTGGTACAAAAAGTGAAGTCGCCCCATCTTGATACGACTTCAATTAAGTTAATGATATGTTTAAGCAAAGTCGTACCATGTTGGCACGACTTCATTATTGGAATCGCTAGGCGGTTTGCACTAGGATTTCGCTTGGCGGCGCTTAGGCAACGCCAGACAATAGTGTAGGGGCAGTGTGTCTTTCTTAATTGCGTTTTGATGTGGACTTGGATCAGGAGATGTTTGATAGTGTCATGAGCGGGTAGGTTCATGATTGGTGATGAACACGTGATTAATATGAGCGGGGAGGTTCATATTAATGATGCTCTCGTGTGAGGATACAAGCGAGAAGGTTCGTAGGTTTTGTGTTCACATTTGAGGGCTACTGCGAGTGGGGAGATCCGTAGAGTTGGACTACGGGTGGGGAGGTCCATAGAGTTGGACTACGAGCGGAAAGGTTCATATGGGCAGGACCACAAGCGGGCAGGTTTGTGGAAGCATGTTATATCCTGGGTCCATGGTTGGTATAAAGTGTCTGGGTTAGTAGTTTCATTTGTATAATGAAACGATAATCAGAGAACCTTGGGGCAATAGGGAGTTCAGTTTTAAGCATTGTATTGAATAATATAGCTCGGGTGAATCTCTTTATTATTAATTTATATGCTTATATTGTTATGATCTCACCCTTTTTGTTTATGTTTGGCAATGATCGTGTGACTTGTCACACGTGAGCAAATGATGTTCTAGGTGATGTTGGAGACTCGTAGAGACGGAGAGAGGACTACTATGGGGATTTTGTTATGTTTATCTATTATTGTCGTATTTATTTCAGTTGATTTTGGAACTTGTATAACTATTATGGTTTTCGTGGATTTGAATTTAAGCGCATTGGTTAAATTTTAAATTTTCCCGCGTTTGTGAAAGAGTATTTTATGACGAATGAGTTTCATTTATAAATTATTTATTTTATTAAGTAATTTCCAACAAGGACGTTGCAATACCCCCTAGCATGGCGAAGCACTTTCATGAAGAGATAGAGTCATCTTTGCAAGATGAAGCAAAGCTCTTTTCCTTTAGGCCACAATGGAGTATCTTTAGTAGATCAGGAATATTTAGCTCTTGTATTAAGGGCCAAGTAGTGTAGGTTTCTTTTAGGCCTTGTATTAAGGGCTAAATAGTGTAGGGTTTTAAAAACAATCTTGCTTAAGTAGGGAGCATCATATGGGCTTACTTAAGCAACTATTTGATGTTTAATTATGTTAATCAAGCTAGCTTAGGAAGGGCATCCCACTTGTGTCACATGGCAAGCTCTTTAATGGAGAGTTCTCTTACATAGGTAGTGGCCATGTGTCATTATCCTATTGGAGAGACTTTTCATAAAGTAGTTTTCCACATGGCAACACCTGAGTGGTTTGTTTTGTGAGTGAGGATTGCCATATGTCAAACTCTCCTTCACCAAGATAGCATTTTTAGGGTTTTGGTGCATGTTAGCATTCTAGGGTTTTAAACCTTTTTGGAGACACCTTACTCTATAAATAAAGGTGTTTTCCCGATGTATTTCTCACTTTGAGAATGATAATGTTATGCTACCCAAATTATTTTTGACTCATACTTCTTCTCTTAGTCACTATTAGAGCATCCCAAGAGGCCCCTCTAGCACTCTTTTCTCTAGAGTTGGCCTAACCTTTCCTATATCACCATAAGCCATCCCACCATTAAATCACCAAAATCGAGAGTCATTTTCTCTCAATACCAAGTCTCCACGCATCCACCATCCACCATAGTCACCATTTCAAGCTTTGGCCCAACCTAGCTTGAGGAGGAGGCTATCATTTGAGATTGAGCTCAGGCTTGATTTTGAATTTTGCTGTCTTTAACTTTCACAAATTGTCTTGTTAAGGAAACTTTGTGCAACTTGATTTTGCATTTAAAACATTATAGCAACAATATCTTTCATTTAATCAAATAACTCATTCATCATATATTTCTCAGTATTAATTTCATTTGAACGTTTGATTAAAAAGCGTTCTTCTTCCAAAATGATAGTATTCATTGTAATTCATATCATTGAATCTCTATTTCAAATACTTGTATCAATATGTTAATTTGCATGAAAAATAAAAGATAAAAAACCTATTTCATATTATCAAGACATATTTTAAAAGTTTCACTATCAAAGGTCATTTGACACTCAGGTTGTCTAATGACTTAAACTGCTTTGGTTATCTAATACCTTGGTCATTTTTCACCTTAGTCTTCTAACACAAGGACTTAGGTTGTCTAAACACTTAGTGTAACATCCTAGTCGGATATTACTAATTTAAATAAAACAAATAATATAGAAAAACAAAACTACATTTATTATAATGTCTTTCCCTAAATGCGGGAAAATTCAAAACATTTATTATTGTGCCACAAATCAAAATCCATAAGTTCCAAATAACTATTACAAGCTCATGGTCTAGTAAAATAAATGTTTACAAAAACATTAAAATCTATAAAACACAACCTCCATACTAGTCCCACTCCGGCTCTATGCCTCACTAACTCCATCCTGCAACATCATCTGCTCTCGTGTAACGAGTTACACGATCATCGCCAAACACAAACATATAGGGTGAGCTAACAACATGAAATATATATACATATATATATATATATATATATATATATATATATATATATATATATATATATATATATATCATCACAAATAAAGTATACACACACGCACACACATTCATAAGAGAAACTCTATCCTCCGAGTTCAGAAAACATGGCCACCACCATGTCTATCCACGTTCTACATCCTCGAATGATGACCTTAAGATGTCTTTTTGCTACCACAAGCCACAACTCGTGGTTCCCCCATCTACAAGCCACAACTCATAGAAACATGTGCAAGGCTGTCTTGTTACGAACCACCATGTGTAATGATATGTGGAGTTTTGAATACGAAACGTAATTTGTACTCTCAACACAAGATTAGTAACACCACTGGCCACAACCCGTGATTGCCCAATCAAGTGGAGACCCTTCATACGAGCCACAACTCGTATACTCACATTGGTTAGCAATGTCACCAGGCCACAACTTTAGGAATGTTTAAGCAAACTCCATACTTAAGACATCATCCAAAGCCTTGTAGGCCATGCACCCATCCAAAGCAAACAACGTCATCCATTGCGTTATCGCCTAACGCTTTCTAACTGATGTCAGGCGAGATTAAGTTGCAGACTGCCTGGCGAAAGCCTATCGCTGCCAGGTGTCAAGCTCTCCAAAGGTCTTGGACCTCAAGTATCACCTGGCGGGACCACCCTCACTGTTAGGCGCCACGCATTCTAGTGCCACTGCCCACAAAGTTTTCGTCTGGCAGAATTGTCCTCATCGTTAGGCGCTAAGCGCTTCAAGACCCCTCTGTTTTTGTAGCTCTCACCTGGCGGTTCAAACCTTACCGCTAGGCGCTACACCAGTACAACGAGTTTACTAGTTTAGGCACTACATAGCAAAATTTTACTCCCAATCCATGCATCAATCACACAATATCATTACCAGTTTCATACATCCCATTTAACGATCCTGAAACCCACAATTTTGATGCCCTATTGACATACCCATTTCCATATATATGTTCTCTCTCTTGACTATGCCAAATCTTTGCAATAACTAAGAACAAACCATACTCCTCAACCAATTATTGAAGCCATCCATACTTAACTGAACCCCATCATTATACCAAACATCATTGTAAAAGCCAATCAATCTAATGCCACGTATCACCTACACCATTTGCATCTCCACAAATTCAAACACTTATAAATAGGACTTAATTAACTACTATTCCCGCTCTAAGAAAAAGAAGAACCACTTTATGATTAATACTTAGACCCATTACTACAACGAATGATGTCTCATGCCACCCCATACTACTATCATCCATCCTGCACTAGCTTCCCTCACTTATTTTCACCTTCTACTTTTAATTACACCACTTTGCCAATCACTTTGATGATATAGGGTATACAAGTTATCAAGGCTCCATTCACGCCTATTTCCCACATTTAATTCCACTTGAAGCCCCAAAGGAACCCCTTAACTCGAACCTCACAGAATCAACTCCAAAGTTGTTGTCACCACTATACCAAACATCACTTTTCTAGAAAATTCCATATTGGTACTACACCTGCGCGAACCCTAACTCCCTAAAATTCATTCTATTTGCCCAATCTCCCCTTTCCACCATTCTTTAACATGTGTGACTCCACATATCATTGATTAATAGTCAATTGCCCAGAAAATCACCACCAAATTCCAATCCAAATCATACTATCCAGAATTTCCCAAATCAACACAAATCCTTATACTAAGGAAATCACTAATCCATCCAATCACCATAATCAAGGGTTCACATCATACAATATATATATATATATATATATATATATCACACAATTGTCCATGATCCAAAGACCCCATGATAACCCACAAACATATCATATAGAGCACACCAACATGCATCGCTTGGCGACAGTTCATCACCGCCAAGCGGTTCAAAGCAGAAACCCAGAAACTAGGTTTGTTTAACATGAGTCATCTGATGGCTTTGAAGGCCCGCTAGGCGATTTCTGGAAAATTTCCAAAAATCCAGAAATTCGAGCCTTTGTAGTAGGAAAGCATATACAATTCATATCATACATCACACAATTAATTATTTAATTTTCTTGGGTCTTACACTTAGGTCGTCTAATGCATTTACCTTATGATTTCTACTATGAAAATCGTCTAACACATTGACCAGTCTAACACTTAAAGTTGGCCTTTTCATTAACTAGACTTGTCGATTTTTCTTGATACACGTATTATATGAGTATAAATCAATTAGGCACATGCATGCAATATGATAAAGGACTATCTCTTGATCTAATACAACAGTGAAGGAATCTTTAGGTGACACGAAGCTGAGGACAACTTTGATGTAAGAAGAAGGATATGATAGAGAATTATCTCTAGAATATATACAAGAAGAACTTGAGGAGTAGCTTTTAACATTAAAAGGACATGAATGAATGAATATCCTATTATAGAATAATTTATATAATTAAATTTAATTATGTAAATGATCCAACTTATCTTTTTTTTTATCTTTTAATATTTTTGTTATCTTTTGATATTTTTGGATATCTTTTGATAGTTTTTCCATTTTTATCTTTTATCTTTTAAGACTTATAAATACCAAGGTCTACAACAATTGTAATAAGTTTTCAATCACTAATAAATTTATTTCATTAAAGAGAGGATTCTCTAGGTTCTTGGTTTAGGCTTCAAGGTTCTTATCAAAGATTGAGATCTTTGTAGCGAATCTTCCTTAACTTATCAAAGGCGTCAATATTATTTAGTTCTTATCAAAGGCATGGGTCTTTGTGGCGAACCTTCCATAGACTTATCAATCTCGTTTGTGGCGTTTGTCCTTTTTGTTTATTGGGTCCTTATGAAAGAAGGATCTCTTTGTGGAGAATGATCTTCCTTAGCTTATCAATATGTTAGATTGTGACGAATTCTATCTTTGTCTTTTTTTGCGTTCTTTATTCTTATTCTAATTATTTCTTTACTAAAGAATCCAAATTCAAAAAAATTGCCATATTTCCGGTAAGGATCATATCACAATACTACACATAATATATTTTGATCTTTGAACAATATTGATCAATTTCTTGTTCTCGCTATTTCCATTAGATGCTATCTCTTAGTTGTCTAATTATATTTTCACTTTTGAATACAAACTTACACGTTTGGTATAATATTTTGTTATCATCAAAACCTTATTGATTATTGGGGCTGATATACTTTAAAATCTTGAAATGAGTTATGCCATTATTTGTCATATTGATGATTGAATTTTGTTTATGATGTGATCATTACTTCAACTATTATTACTTGAATATTTGCTAACCTAAATTTGGTTTTGGTTCTTAATGGAACACATTTTAAGGATTGGAAATAGAACATGGAAATTGTTCGTGGTAACATTGATCTTGATCTTGCTTTAAGGATCCAGAAACCCACTTCTTTTACACACTTTAGTACCTTTAATGAGATGAGAGATTACGAGAAATATGATCGCTCAAATTGCATGAGTCAAATTATCATTAAGCATGTCATTCTTGAGGTCTTTAAGGATATTGTCTTTGAGGAGATAACAAGAGCCAAATATTTCCTTACTGAAATTGAAAAGTGTTTTACAAAAAAAAAAGTGATAATGTAGAAACAAGTGCTCTCTTTCAGAGCTTGATTACTATGAAGTATCAAGGCAAAGGAAATATGAGGGAATACATTATAGGAATGTCAAATATTGCTTCAAAACATAAGGCACTAAAGCTCGAGATGTTTAAAGACTTGCTCACACATTTAGTATTGAATTTTATTCTTTCATAATTTGGTCCATTTAAGATCCTTTATAATTGTCAAAAGGAGAAATGTTCTCTTAATAGGCTCATTTCATATTCTGTGTAAGAAGAGGAAAGGTTGAAGTAACAAAATACAAAAAAAATGTTCCTTTTTGTAACTGCCTCTAAAGTATAAGGAAAGAGAAAGAAAATTGAGGATCCTAAGAATGAAGTTGCTAAGGGTCTAACAGAAAAGAAATAAAAATCAGGACAATTTATTGTTCCTATTTTTTAAAAGAGAATTTATGTTGTTTTTGATGATGTCCATGAGAAAAATGATAACATAGAATTGCTGAAATTCAAACAAGACATATGTGTGTGTGATGGTTAAATTTGTTGTTTTGTTGTCTTGCTAGTTGATTAGAATACTAATCTAGTCAACTAGATTAATTCTGGAACATGAACTTGAGCACTGTCATGATCTAGTCACTACAAAAAATCGTGTATATAACAACGTTTTTAATATGGCGTTTCTTTGAAAATGTCGTTTTTTGCAGTATAATACAACATTTTTAAAACTGTCATATTTTACATGTAAAATATGGCGTTTTTAACTATCCTATTATCAAATGTCATACTACTATTGAAAATTATGTCATTTAAAATTGTCAGTTTTCAATAAATATTTTTTTTACTCTAAAATTTTTTCCCGATTTTTAATCTGTTAGACCCTTTTTTTCTTAAATGAATTCCCTCCATTCCCAAAAACAATATTTTCATTTTCAAAGTCGTTCGCATTGTTAGCCATCACCGTTCACAGACACTCCCTACCAACTATTCGCAGTTGTTCGAATCCTCTTCCGCAAGCGCCTGTTGTTGTTCACAGTCGACCCAATACTTTCGCTCTTGTTCGATTTTCTTCATTTCTTCAACTTCATTGGTTTATTCAAGGTAATGTATTGTATTAGGGTTTTAGAGTTTTCGTTCTTGTTTGATTTTCTTCATTTCTTCAATTTCATTGGTTCATTCAAGGTAATGTA
>Ga0214542_1008626_pt1 | contig 16604 bp, 7 predicted proteins | sample CNSS1metaG_FD_160096 | JGI IMG/M metagenome (GOLD analysis project Ga0214542, IMG submission 160096) | Root nodule microbial communities from cowpea collected in UCLA plant growth center, Los Angeles, California, USA - CNSS1 | ecosystem: Host-associated > Plants > Roots > Nodule | place: USA... | reverse complement strand
GAGACAAAGAATGTGTCTCATATGTCTCCAAAAAGTGACCAAAGTGTGCTAAAAACAAAGGAGACCAAAGGTACATAGGTACACTTGCTTCATGCCTTTTACTTTATGCTTTATGCCTTTGCTTTACTCTCTCCTCCACATCATTTATGCTCCCCAATCACCATGCGCCACCTAGCATTGCTTTCTTACTCCTAATTAACCTACAAAGCAAATAAACATAGATTAGCATGTTAGCTTAAGTCAAGTCAACTATAGTCAACAAGTCAAACCTAGTCAAAGGTCAACAAGTCAACTAAATTTGATTCAACTAAGTCAACTTTGGGAATAAAAAATAACAAACACAAATGAAAGGGATGAAGAATTAGTGAACTTCCTTTCTAAACATGCTTAGTCTTCTTAAGCATGTGCCTCCATCCTTGGTTGGGGTTAATCCTTCATCACTAAAAGAACAAAATATTTTAAAAAAAATATCGTATAAGATATGGTTTATATAAGAACTATAACATATTCCTTTGCTATAAAAACATTATGTATTTTTAATGATAATAGGCTACAATTTATACAAGAACCATAGGTTCTTATCTTTGTAGTTTTTTATTTTTTGAATGGTAATAGGGTACGATAGCACAAAGGAATCATAGCCTATTAGAAATTATATACTACGATTTAAAATCGTAGTATAAAATGCTTGGTTTCTACTATGGTTTGATATACTACAATTTTTAAACTATAGCCTAACATTAGCCGAAGGCTTCCCTATAGTAATGTTTGATGACATCTTGTCATAGTTGAGAACCTAAAGAACAATTTTACTCGATCATATTCTATATTAGAGTATGTCCCTATATATTATAAGGATTTTTTATCTCTTTTTTCTTATGATTTTGTCATCAATCTTGATGGGATAAGTTGAGAAAAGTAATCTTCTCAAGTTGATTAAGCTTATACTTAAATTTTTTTATGTTTGGATAAGTCCCTAAATTCTGGAATCATTTATGGCACAAAGTTTTCAAAATTGTATTAAAGATAAACATTTCAAGTAAGGAGAACTATCTATGATTTTGATAGAATTGTAGGATAGAGGATCCGGATGTGAAGTACATATTTTGGCTTTCATGAAGGGACTGTGGTTGGTTGAGCATATGTTTGAATGCTTGAACTTTAGTGATGTTGGATTTGGTTTGATAAATGATTGAATATTGTTATTGAGACATTAGTGGGAAATTGGTCAATTATGTCACATGATTTACGTCCGACTATAAAGAATCACACACTAAAAAGGTGTGGTGACATTTTTGTAAATAAAAACATTTTTTTTACATTTGACCCTTTTAGGTCAAATGTAAATGACTTTTTAAAATATTGCGTGCAACTTTTCTTCCCCACTTCTACTTCCCTAAAAAACTTGTGTGTGAGACTTTTGTCTTCTCTAATGAAGACCCTAAGTGTGGTGGAGGCTTGGGTGACTAAAATAAATGCTTTTTTCATCTTTCATGGCTAGTTTCTCGTGGAGAGCAATTATGTCTGATTAAACTTGTGTTCTACATTGAGGTTAGTTGTCTAAACCTCTACTTTTATCACATTGAAATCATGGTTGTTTTTAGAGAGCTTAACAATGTTTTCGTTTGTTGCTTATGGATTTTTCGTTGTGGTTATGGGTGTTTCATGATGGTTGTTCCGATTGCATTGGAGTTTTTTTGGGTTAAGTGTATTATTAAGGTTTGTGCTCTACATTTCAATGATTGTTTTTAAAGGATCTTAATAATGGGAATGCATGAATGTCTCCATTAAGATTCTCTCTTATTTTTCATGTATTGTCATATGTGTTTCATGTATGTATAACAAAGTTGTTTCAATTGGCATTTTTCTATATTTCAAGTTATGCTTTTAAGTCAAAGCAAATTATGATTTTTTTAATACACAAAATTTACGTTAAGTATTATAAGGTTTGATGTAAGTTTACGTCGGGTATCGGAAGGTCGGACATAAATTTAAGTTAGGTATTGTGAGGTATGACGTAAATTTATGTTGGGTATTGTAAGGTCTGATATAAATTTATGTCATGGAGTTTGTTCAACGTAAATTTACGTCACCTACAAAGATGTCGAATTATTAACAGATGTCAAAAACAAAATATCATACATAAAAAACCTTTCCTATGGTTATGTGAGTTGATCTAGTAATGAAATTATTCATGTTAATTGTAAAGTTTCCTTGAATAGAGTTTTGAATATAGTGTAGATAAGTAGAGTAGGTATGTATAACTTATGATAAATTATGAATTTGATATGAGCATAAACATGCATACTTTTGAGTTAGAGAACCAAAGTTGATTTAAAATGAGTAAAGGATGATACTTGAGAAAATTATGATTTTTGAATTGTTTAGAACTTAAAGTATTCAAATGCTTTTGAAATTATCTTTGAAATATGGTTTGATTTTGTTCTTGATGATGATTTGTTTGATATTTTTGCTGAAGCATATTTGCTCAAGCGAAAATAAAACGTGGACTCAAACCTTATTCTTTACAATATCTTCGCTCAAGCGAATGATTTTTCGTTCAAACAAAAATAAAGTTGAAAATAATCTTGTTTTCGCTCAAGCCAATGAGTTTTCGCATAAGCGAAAATGAAACTACAAGTCAACCCATTTTCTAACTAATTTTCACTCAAGTGAGTATATTTTCACTAAAGGAAACATTTTTTTCTCAAGCTAGAAAAAGTTCTTTTTTTTTTCTAGTCTCTTAATCTCATTGAATGCAAGTGTTTTATGTAAATTGCATACTAATTCCTATATATTATTGATTTAGGGATTTAGTTAAATGAATTATATTGTATAACAATGTTTATTGAGACTGATGAAATTAGCATGTTATATGAAAATGTTTGTCGAGATTAATGATAAATTATATGGAATTTTGGTGACATATATGGGATGATATGTGAATTATTGTTGGAGTTGTGTATTAAGTATTGAAACTCGTGTTGTAATGGAGATCCCTCACTTCACTAATGATCTAAGTCACATAGACTAAGATATTTGGTGGTGAGAAGCAAATACAGGAGTTCTTACACACCATGACATGGGTAGATGTGTGGCATGTGCTCTAATGAATACCATGATCCTATATTCTTGAATTCACATGTAAATTTAGGTCTTGAATTAAATCAGATGTTAGTCTCCGGTGGGACGTGCTTCAGATGAGTTTTCAAAAGGCTTCTTTGATATTCCATTTGTTGAACATCTTTGATGTATTAGATCCATGTGTTGTTTATATGTTTGGTTTATGTTGACGTTTTAATGATATATAATTTTTCATTGATTGCTAATGAAGTTATTCCTTTTATATCATTCTTCTATGTTGAAAAATTATTTTTTGATAATTTACCCTTGCATGTGCTTTTTGTTTTTGTGAACTGCAATGATTGTACTATGTACACAAACATATATTTACATGTGTAGAGAAAATGTTCAGAAGTAATATATAATTTTTCTTTTATTTTAATTCTTTGTATAAATATATATATATATATATATGGTATATGTTTCAATTGTATTAAGTATTGTACAAACCCTTATGGGTTTATAATTTTATAGTTTAGTTGATAGTTTAGTTTTCACAATGTTACAATAATAAATTAAAAACTTGCACACCAACGTAAATGGGGATAATGGGATGGTTTTAGAATGTGAAGATATATTGATTATATAATATCCAATTATATAAGCACTAATTGGATTTTTATTTTTGTAAAGTAGTCTATTTATATTGTTTACTTTATTACTAGAGGAGTGTTCAATATTTGTTAGCATGATAAAAGGAGAATACACGTGGTAACTAAGTGTGTAATGTTATACAAATATATGCATACTGATTCAGTGAACAAGACAATTGTATTTTGGTAAAGTATTCTAATTAGAAGATAGAGCATCCTTGAACGAGTTGTGAGATAAACAAAAACTCTTCTTCTCTAAGCCTCTAACTCTCTAAGATTGAGATCTCATTGTCAAAATTGAGTATTGAATAAAGACCCACATGTACGAGACTTTATGATACTCAAGTAAAAACTTTAAAATGATAATAATAAGTAAAAATAATTTAGTGCCCATTCACTTTGATAGTATTGGATATCTATAGACTTTTTGGACCTCCATAAAGTAAATTAATAAAAAAAAAAGTGAAGGAGGAAGTGACACCATTTTGAAATCAAACATAGAGGGTAAAGGGGTATTTTAAAAAATATTAGGTGCAGGAAGTAAAAGCCGAATAAAAATGGGTGGAAACCCGAGCCCAAACACCGAAGCCAACTAACGAACGCAGTATAATTTCTCCCTCCATGATCTGGCTGCTTTCTGGGCTTCAATTTCAAGTTCCAGTTGCGGCGTATCTCCGAGCTCTACGGTTCCAAGGTTCGATTTTCGCTTCTTGTAATCATAATCTCTCTTATGTGACACCATTAATATGATTACAAACCGTGTTAATATTGTAATGCATACATGAATTAACCACGAAAGCTAATAATTTAGTGACATAATGTATACTCTGCATATGGTCTCATAAGAATGGCTAGAAAAGGGTTTGATTTTGTTTTTGGAAATTTCAAATGGATGAGTGAAATAATGTAATGTTCATAGGTTAGGGCCTTCTTCAGATATATTTCTCCATAAACTATTGTAGGAAACGAAAAATAAGGTAAAATAAATTGAACACTCTTTGTTAGGTTAAGTCAGTTTATGCATCAGAGTAGAGAAGTTAAAGTTAAGGGCATAACTTTATTTTAGTTTATGGGACAAGCTCAATTAATTTTTATTTTCTTATTTTCTTCTACTGCTCGTGAAGAAGTTTGTTCAAGGAGTTTCTAAGAGTAAGGGTCTATTTTGATAAACTTCTTCATAAATACTTATAAAAGAAAATAAAAAGATGAAGTGAAAATTAACTTCTCTCTAATTTAATTTATTATATTTTCGAATTTGAAGTGATGAATGGATAAGTTTCCCAATCTCGTCGTAGTTATTATTGTCCTCATAACTATGTGATTTGTATAGCTTATTCAATGTGCTTCTGGCGTTACAAATTCATCACCTGTGTTAATCGTTTTTTTTTTCTTTGGAAGAACATTTCCGGCCTAGAAAACTCGATGTTGCATTGAAAGCACATTTTGTTCTGAGTAGCTCTTTCTCTTTCATCCAGTCAAAGATGGCTTTGTTTCAGAAACTTCAAGAGGTATATCATTATATTTGTAACGCAATAATTTTGGCTGTATAAGATTGATTTACTTTTTTTTATAAGGAATCTGTTTCTCTTACTATTTACTTAGATTATTGCAGAATATGTGCAAATTATTGTTTATTTATGAAACAAAACAAGAAATGGAGAAAAGACACAAATAAATAAATAATATGGCTTTGTCTCTCAATTGACCCCTTGAAGAACTAAATTGTCTAGAACTCATTTAGAGCATAATATTCTTTGCTTTGTAGCCAGTAGATAATAATCCATTGCACAAGAATACACCCAAGCTCATGACGAATATCTCCATAGCTCTAGAAAGAATGAAGTAGAACTGTAGAAGGAAAGTTCAACTCTTTATATTATCCATCTTCTCTAGTTTTCCTCCTAATTTTGTGTCGTTTCATATTTGTTACCTAAATTACTATAACTTTTATGTCAACATTATATGGATTCTGATTAAACCAATGATCAAAAGGAGGAGCTCCATAATTGATGGAAGTAGGATATCCTAATTCTTTCAGGGATTAGTGTTTTACAATTGTTCAGAGTTTTGGGCTATTCAAAGCTGTAGCTAGCTGTTACCTATTGTGGGTCATCAATCATATGAAAACTTATGACAATAATGAATAACCAATCTCGGTCTGAATTTGTTTCCAGGCTGTGAGAACCCTTGTAAAGCGCCCTGCTTTTGCTAGGGATCCTAGACAACTACAATTTGAAGCTGACATTAACCGGTTGTTCCTTTATTTAAGGTCAGTGTACAATTCCTTGAGACTTCAAGATATTTAGATCTTTGATTTATGACAGATAAGTTGTTGTCATGCTTTTGTGAATTCATATTATTCTAATGAGAGTGTTTTCAATTTCGTTGTGTATGTGATACTTTTCCTTCTTAACATATCGGCATATTTTGCTCATGCAAAGACTTAAATATCCAGCTATAATCGTCTAGGAAAGAATGCGGATGAAGCACGTGCCGAAGAGATTATTGAAATGGCAAGTAAAGCCTCGTTTGCTGATCAACAAATGCAAGTACAAGAAAATGTTCATTCACAATTTAAAAAATTTTGCACCTTCATGGATGAAATTCTACTTCCAAATGAAAAGATGGTAAATGAACATGAACCAGAAAGCACTGTGCCTCGCCGAAGTGGCCTTAGTTTTGCTGTGGGTAGGAGTGATCCAGCCCAAAATAATCTTGGTGAGTTTGACCCGCACCTCCTTTCCTTTCTGCTTCCTTATGCAATCTTGGTGAGCATTAGGAATATAAATTAACAGCCAGGTTCAACGTGTCTGTTTAAAACTGATATATTTAAGTCTTCAGCACTAAAGTGTCATCATATTTCCATATGTTTTACTGATCAGAATATCCTCATCCTTGATGTGATTTGTGTTTTAAGAGCCATACATAACCTAGTCGTTTGCTCTCTTTTATGTGGGTCACAGAATTTCTTGTAGGCTCTATGAATACTAAGCCAAGGATGTGTGAAGCTGACATTTGTTTCTATCTAATAATTAAATGTATGCAAATGTAAATATCATTGGTCTGTATGAGAAATGCTCATATTTTTTGTTCATGAAACTGACATGTCAGTAATTTAAAGTTTAAACACTAGCCTCTAAATTTTTGCATAACCGTTTTATGCTGTTTGTCTTCCTTCAGACAAACAAGCATACAGAAAATGTCCTATTTTAGTGAGAATTTACCTTTAGTTATTCATTTATACTTTCGTATATTATTGGGATATTTTCTCCTTTTTGCTTGTTCACTGTAGCCACTTGCTTTTGGAGCAGCTGCCCCCATGACAATACCATTAAGCCGGGCTGAAGTTTCTCAAAATCTGAAAAATCAACTTGGCTACACTGTTAATGTCAAACCTTCTCAGATACCTCACAAGGATGCTGGCCAAGGTCTTTTCTTAGATGGCACAGTAGATGTTGGTGCTGTGGTGGCCTTTTATCCAGGCATAGTCTACTCTCCAGCTTATTACCGTTACATTCCAGGGTACCCGAAGGTTGATGCACTGAACCCTTATTTGATTACTAGATATGATGGGAATGTCATCAATGCTCAACCTTGGGGTTGTGGAGGTGACAACCGAGAACTGTGGAATGGTTGGAAAACAGGGGAAATCAAGCCTGATGTTAAAAAAGGTGAGCCTGAGAGAGGTTCAGAAAGGTTTTGGAAACTTCTTAGTAAGCCTTTGGAAGGCTACAAAGGAGATAACACTGAAGTGATCGAACGTAGAAACCCATTAGCCTTAGCTCATTTTGCCAATCACCCTCCTAAAGGGGTGCAACCAAATGTCATGATTTGCCCCTATGACTTTCCATTGACTGAAAGCAACATGAGAGTCTACGTTCCAAATTTATTGTTTGGAAATGCAGAGGTAAATATGAGGAGATTTGGAAGCTTTTGGTTCAAGGGAGGGTCAAAAATTAGCGGATCACATGTTCCAATACTGAAAACTCTTGTTCTGGTTGCTACTAGGCCTCTTCAAGATGAGGAACTCCTTCTTAATTACAGGCTGAGCAACAGCAAGCGGAGACCAGAATGGTATATTCCAGTGGATGAAGAAGAGGACAGGAGAAGATGGAGTTAGTCAATCAATTCAGAATTCCCTTGTTTCTGTCTCATACAAAGTTGTTCTTGTTATTTGTGTTGACACAGCAAGGATGGTGAATTTTTTGCGAGATTGATTTTGTTGCTAGGTTTTCTAGAAGACAAAATTGAATTGAAGGTGATGTCCAAAAGTCCAGGTTCAATTAAACTGAATAATGAGTAAATGACACATCACACTCATCCATCATTCTCTTACAACCTGGTACGGCAAACTCCAAAGTCTAGCATGTTGCTATGGATTCTGATTTGTCTCACTTGTGCTGCCTGTTACATCAATAATGAACCTTGGCATAGTTTTTCTGAACATCTTTCTCTCTTACATCCAACACCTTTTTATTTTTATTGAGGGGTTGTTTATTTGAAGAATCAATTATGACTAATTTTAGCAAAACTGAACAGTTACTTGAATATTATTTGGAAGTTGAAAATTTAGCTTCAAAACTATGAAGTTAGTTACTAAAGTATAAGTGTTTCATAAAATTATTTGCTTTATACGTAATAAATACACAATGACATAAGTAAAAATGTTAGTATAATGTTTTATATAAATTTTAATTTTATTTTGATGATAAAAATGTATTTTTAAAAGTATTTATAATTTATTTTTAATTAATGTTAAACTTTTGTAGTTTTTATTTATAGATAAATTATTTTAGTGGAACCTTTAGTGTCATATATTTTTCCATTATTCATGACAATGTCTTCAAACATTTCTAATGAAATTTAAAATAAAGTAAAATATCACTATTTTTATGAAGGTATATGGTGTTCATTATGTTTATTAATGTATTGGTTAAAAAATCTATTACATATATATATAAAAGGGAAAATGATATATTGAAATTCATTTTTTGACAACTTTTCTCACAACCTTACGTTACTCTAATTGTATCTTATTTTTAATATTTTTTTTTGAATTTTTATATTTGGCAAGGAGGTTGAAGGAGTTTGAAAGAAAGCGAGAGGTAGAAAGGCAAAGTGCGAGCATCATCTTCTTCAACTAGTCTTTGTCGTCGTTGTTCTTCGTCTTCAACCTCGTGCCATGTTCTTCAATCAGTCTTGGTCGTCTTCAACCCCTATTTTTCCTCAAAAAAAAAATGTTCTTCTCCAATTTCTCTTATTTTAAACCTGTTTTTTTGAGACTCCATTTTTTAAACGATTATTATTCTTCAATACAATTTTCTTCTTCAACTTCTCTTTTTGAAACATGTTTTCTTGAAACCCCATTTGTTGAAACCACTATTCTTTTTCAAACTCCTATTGTTGAAAGTCGTCATGTTATTCAAACATGTGTTGTTGAAACATTTTTAAACGGTGTGTGTTCCCATTTGCCGTAAGGTTTGAAATCTCTAAACCTAATTTTTAATTTTTGCTCTGTTTGCAACGAGGTTTGTCATCATTGCTTCATTTGTGCATATTTTTTATTTTGTTATCAGTTGTGTTTGTCGGTAGCAGAAGCGACAAAATTAGAAGATTTGTCATTAGTAAATTTTGTAGTAATTTGCATTTAGTTGTCAACAAGTTTGTATTTATTTTCACGTGTGAAGATTATCATACATTATTAGTATTGTGTAACATTTTTTAATTATGGATTAAATGTTATTCGTTTGTGCACTAATACTTTAGTAATTCACTGTCAACAACAACAAGTGCTTAATATAATTTAGAAGTGATACTTTAGTAATTCACTGTCAGCAGAAAGTGCTAAGTACAATACAAATAAGTGTTAACTTGTGTTATACATTTTGCACTTTGATGATCCCTTGTCCCAAACCACACCAATGAGTATTTTCATATGTTGGGTTCGTGAGTGCAGTGTATAGCTTGATTTTCCTTCTATTTGAAGTGATATTAAATTCATTGTTTTAGTACTTCAATTGTAATGACAAGAAATAGTTTAGAAATTCACCATTAGTAGTAGTTTCTAACTAAAATACAAGTAACCATTAACTCATGTTAATGGTTTTGGACAGGCATGAAACCTCTTACCAAACTTGAGTAAGTGTTGATTATAATCTTTTTAAGTATTGATGAAATTAGCTTCATTTATTAGCATCTTAATTTAAATAAAAGTTGAAGGACTAAATCATTCCATTCCTCTAACTATGTGCTTACTGAAGTGTCAATAAGTGCAAACCCTAGTTATAGGATTTGAACATAAATACTAATGTTGTTGTGGACCTATTGGTCTCATGAGTACAAGATACAACATAATTTTTGTAGTATTTGAACTACCATTAACTTTATTGTTGTTGTATTTGAAATGAAATGACACAAATATTTTACTAATCCTCTATCAACACTACTTGCTAACTTTAGTGCAAATAAGTGTTAACACTTGTTATGTGTTTTGTACATTCATGAAACCTCTTAGCAACTTGAGTAAGTGTTGATTATAATCTTTTTAAGTATTGATGAAATTACCTTCATTTATGAGCATCTTAAATTAAATGAAGGCGAATGATTGAATGAATTCATTCCCCTAACTATGTGCTTACTGAAGAGTTAATAAGTGCAAACCATGGTTATATGATTTGAACATGAGTAGTCCAGCTTAAGAAAATTTGGTCAGGGAGCATGTAGACCCATTGGGTTCACAAGTACAAGATACAACATAATTATTTTAGTATTTGAACTGCCATTAACTTCATTGTTGTTGTATTTGACTTGAAATGATGCAAATATTTTACTAATCCTCTATCAACACTACTTGCTAACTTTAGTACAAATAAGTGCTAACCCGTATTATGGGTTTTGCACATTCATATAAATAGATACCAGATTTAAAATATTTCAAAAAACTATAGGAGGGGTTTGCAGTTAATACATAATGGGTTTGCATTTATTTGTTTATCTACAATTCCATAGTTGTATCATAATTTTCTGAATGAAAATAATTCACAACAAATGTTATGTAGATATTTGAATTGCAACAACACGTAATTTTAAAGCATAATATGTTACTTGGTTAACAAAGTTCACAAAAATGAAGTTTTTGCATTGCATGTACAACATGGTCAGAAACATATACAATTGTAACACCAAGCAACACCTGCTACTCAAATGAAAATATGAAATTGTAAATAAAAAGTTCGTTAAGTTGTAATTTTTCCATCAATTCATTTTTCTTTTCAATTTTAACTGCACGAGGGCTTGTCATTATTTTTTTCCTTGGTATCTTCGTTAAGAATGGTGTTACAAAAAACCTGGAAATAACAACAAAATGTTAGAATATATATTTTGGTTTTAGTTGTTATCATTGTGAAATATAGATAACATGGGTTGACAGTTATTAAGTCATCAATAAACACATAATTAGGTTTATAGTATTTTACACAAACCAACAACTAAAAAAATCACCACTACTCAACTATAATTAACATGAATATCTAATATGCAAATCATAGAACATAGGTTCACGATTATTAAGTAATTAGAAAACACTTATTTGGGTTTACACTTTACTGAATAAGCCAACCACTACAAATCATCCATTTTCCACTATAATTGACATGAATATCTAATGTGTAAATCATAGACTATGGGTTGATAGTTATTAATTCATAAGTAAGCACATAATTGACTTTATAGTTTACTGCATAAGCCAATAACTCAAAGTCATCCCTGCACAACTATAATTAACATGTATATCTAATGTGCAAATTATAAACTATGGGTTGATAGTAAGCACATAATTATGTTTACAGTTTACTACACAAGCCAACAATTAAAAATATCCCTACTCAAATATAATTAACATGAATATCTAATGTGCAAATCATATACCATGGGGTGACAATTATTAAGTCACCAATAAGCACATAATTGGGTTTTCAGTTTACTGCACAAGCCAACAATTGAAAATCATTTTTGCTCAACTATAATTAACAGGGATATCGAATGTGCAAATCATAGACCATGGGTTAGCAATTATTAAGCATAAGTAAGCACATTTATGGGTTTATAGTTTACTCAATAAACCAACCACTAAAAATCATCCTTATTTAACTACAATTAATATGGATATGTAATGTGCAAATCATAGACCATGAGTTCGCAATTATTAACTCTTAAGTAAGCACATAATACTAACAGTGGATTAAATAAAGGAATATGAAAGCTAACATTACAGACCTTTCACTGACTAACTTCTCCAACTTCTACACTGATGAATTGTGTTTCCGTTTACTAGTCATCTCAAGGAAAAGTAATGAAGTAAAGTATGCACACTTCATACAACCAAAAACACAATGCAGTAAAAATACATGTTCTCTACACTCAATGCAATATAAGAAGAATCCACAAAAGGGCAAAAAATGAACAAAATAAGATAACAGAAACAAAACCCTAACAAAAATAAGAAGACTGAAACTTAACCCTAACTCCAATTTCAAAAAATAAATCCCATCTTCGTCTTTGCTTTTTCCAAAAAATAAAATCAGAACCAATACGCAAAAAAAAATATATAACTTGCCACCACGCACTTTTCCCTTTCCAAAAAGCGACCTGACTAGATTCCATCACAAAGATGGCAACCACCAACTCACGGCACTACAAAGACCACACCACTACAAACACCACAAAAATCCCTCCTTTCCGTACCAATGGATACAGAGGTGGTCCCGTCGAAGCTTTCGTGGGATAACCCACACACTTGCGACGACTAAGTGGTTTTGAAGAAGAAAGGATATGAAGAAGAATATGGGTTTTTAGAACAACATGAAGTTGAAGACGAAGAAATGTGGTTGAGGACGACGAAAACTGGTTGAAGAAAATGATGCTCGTGCTTTGCCTTTCCACCTCCCGCATTCTTTCAAAGAAATATTTCTTTCAAACTTCTTCTACCTCCCTTGCCAGCTATAAAAATTTAAAAAAAAAACAATTAACAATAAAATGCAGTGTCAAGCCACGTAAGGTTATGAGAGAAGTTGTCAAAAAATGGATGTCAATATATCATTTTCCACATAAAAGAAGCATTATACTTTGCCATGTGTCAACTCCTGAACAACATTTTTCCTGGGTTTTTCGTCATTTCATACATCTCATTTGGTGCTTTGTCCGAAATAACACTGATAAAGAATCTTCAAGTGAGAAAAATTTGAGGACAAATTCTCTTCAAGAAGAAGGGAATGATAGAGGATTATCCCAAGATTTCATACAAGAAGAACTTGAAGATGAACATTTACAATTTAAAGGACCTATGATAAGGGCAAGGAGCAAGAGATTGAAAGATAAAAATTATTCAAGGCTCCTAATGCTACAAGCAATCTGAAATTCAAAGAATATGAAGATCGTGGCTTGAAGCACATTTGAAGGATAACTTTTAGGAAGATTAGTTTATATTTTTAGACTTTGGGTTTCCTCTTAGAAATTAGTTATGTTATATGTTTTTGGGCTTTAGGCTTTCTTTTATAAATTAGTTTATATTTTTATGTTTTGGGTTTGAGCCTTCTTGTAGGGTTCTCATATTTTCTTAAACTTATGTGCCTGTATATAGAGGTACCAAAAACAATGTAGACACTTTTAGTCATATATTGAATTTGATTTCATAAAGAAAGGATTCTCTTTGTTCTTGGCTTAGGCATCCGGTTCTAATCAAAGATTAACATCTTTGTGGCGAATCTTCACTTGACTTATCAATTTGTTAGATTGTGGCGTCCTTCATCTTTGTCTTATTCCGTGTTCTTCTCTGATTTATTCGTGTCGTGCCTCTTGAGGATTCAAATTCGAAAACGATCATACTCTTTCCTAGATAGGATCGTATCATCTAGTATCTAGAGCAAGGTTCTGGTTTGAATTTCCTCTTCGATGTTATTTTTCTGTCATATGAAAAAAAAACTACAATTTTTCAATGTTTGTTTGTCCTATGTTTTATTTTTAATTTTTTTGTTTCATTTATAAGGAGTAAAACCCCTAAGGTTGTTTCCAATTTGGTTGAATTTTTTTTATTTGGCATATTTTTTTCCTTTCTATTCTTTGTTTAAATTGTGTATTTCTACATTTGATTTGTGGAAATTATTTGTTTTTGTGTTTGAGATTTGCAAGTGCATTTACTTTGATTTACATGAGTATGAGGGTTTGAAGGATAAATTGTTTAGTTTGTTATTGTGTTGAACTGCGGAAAAAAAAAACAACAAAGAAAAAATTGTGGATCAAAGTCAAAAGGAAACAAATATATATTGAAAAAAAAGTAAAAAAAAAGAAGGATCCAAAAAAAAAAAGGGAGAGTTCAACACAACTTTTATTACAATTTTATTTGTGGTTTATTGATATCTACTTGCAATTAGTCTTTCTCTTAAAGTCTCTGTGTTGTCTCATTTAAATCTCTTTGGTAGTCCTATTATTTTCTAATTTTAATTTCCTTGTTTTGTGTCTTTAAAATTCCTTGAAGTTTTGTCTAGAGTTTTGAATTTTCTTTGTCCTCTTAAGTCAAGATTTAGATCTTGCAACATTTTTCACATTGTTTGTTCACTCTTTGCTTAAGTTACTAGAGTTCTTTGCCAAGTCTTAAAGGGAATTTGAGTGGTAAAAGACAAGAGAGTACATTCAAGAAAAAGCCTATAAGTGTGATACACGAGTAGAAAATTGAGTGAAACACTTAGTAGAGTGGTGAGGTCCAAAAAAAAAATTATTATTACTAACATTTTCTTACAGGAACTAGCAATATTGAGTAATGCAACATGTTTCCACAAAGGCATCCTTCTGGAACTGGTTTAACATATTATCCTACTCTTAACCAGGATCATTTGGTTAGAGGATTTGAATGTACCAACAGAGTGACACGTAGAGATACACCTAGTGTTTATGAGGTCTTGGTAGAGGACGTCAATGTCTCTCCTTCCCTCTAAGTTGTTTGACTTGAGAATCCATAATTCTTACCGGTCCAATCCCCATAGTCAGATCCTCGCGCACCTGAACATCGTCTTGTTCCAGCACATGAGTAGGGTCTGCCACGTACTTCCTCAATTGTGATACATGGAAGACGTTGTGAAAATTTGCCAAGTGAGGTGGCAAGGCAATCTCATAAGCTGCTGGTCCGATCCTCCTCGTAATTTGGTATGGCCCGATGAATCTAGGAGTCAACTTCCTTGACTTGAGAGCTCTCCCAATACCTACTGTCGGGGTAACCAGGAGGAATACATGATCACCCGCCTCAAACTCAAGTGGCCTCCTCCTCTTATCTGCATAAGACTTCTGTTGACTCTGAGTCGCATGCATACAGTCTTGTATCACCTTCACTTTCTCAGTGGTTTGCTGCAAGAACTTTGGCCCAAGCACCACTGACTCCCCATCTTGCTGCCAACACAATGGAGTCCTGCATCTCCTACCATATAATGCCTCGTATGGTGCCATCCCGATGCTGGAATGGTAGCTATTATTATACGTGAACTCCACCAATGGCAACATGTCAGTCCACGCACCTAGGTGATCTAGCACACAAGTCCTCAGCAAGTCTTCTAGCGAATGTATGGTTCTCTCAGACTGCCCATTCGTTTGAGGGTGATATGCTAAGCTTATTCTCAGCTGGGTACCCAAGGCATTCTGCAGTGCCTGCCAAAATCTCGATATGAACCTCGGGTCTATGTCCGACACAATACTAGCAGGCACTCCATGCAGTCTGACCACTTCTCGGACATATAGATCTGCCAACTTGTCCATAGATATCTTCTAATTAATCGGCAGGAAGTGCGCACATTTCGTAAGTCTGTCTACAATAACCCAGATCGAGTCATGTCATCTCACAGACCGCGACAAGTGCGTGACAAAATCCATGGTTCCCATTTCCACTAGGGAATGTCAAGAGGCTCCAACGTGCCACCCGGCCTCTGGTGCTCAATCTTCGCCTTTTGGCATACTAAACAAGAAGCGACATAGTCGGCCACATCAGTCTTCATACCCGTCCACCAGAAGGTCGCTTTCAAGTCCTTGTACATCTTAGTCATACCTGGATGTATGCTAAGACGAATCTTATGCCCTTCATCCAAGAGCATCTTCCTCAAGACCCGACTGCGAGGTACACACACTCTGTCCCTGAATCTCAGGATACCATCTCTGCCCATCCTGAAGTCTTTTCTCTTCTCGGTGCCCAACTCATTCACTATCTGCTATAATTCTTGATCTTTACCCTGTTCCTCCGTGACCTCATCTAAGAACTAATTAGTGATCTACAACATGTTGCACCGTATATGATCAACACTTGTGTATAGATTCAAGTTCATATCTCGCAGTTTCTCGATAAGCTCCAACTCCTTCATCATCAAAGCAGACATATGAACTCTCTTCCTACTCAAGTCTTTAGCAACTACATTGGCTTTACCTGGATGATATAGAAGCTCAAAATCATAGTCTTTCAAGCACTCCATCCAACGCCTATGTGATGAAGGATTATCTTGTTTCTTTTTAAGATTATTGAATATGGTGTGAGTTGTTTAAGAAAGCTAAGTGAAATCCCCACTGGACATTAAGATAGCAAGCTATCTAAATGTGAAGGTTCCTATCACAAAGCTCAAGAGAAAAAGATGATGGATTGATTCAAAACAAAAAGGAAATGGAAAGCACATAAACCATAGAAAACCAAGAACAATTAAAGGAAGAAGAAAACATAAAATGGAAAGAAAAGGAATGGTAAAAATGTGAGAAGCACGCCACTACAAGGCTAGGCTAGAAGCCATGGCAACCTTGAAGATGAGTGGATGTGTGCTGCCACTTGCTATGTAAGATAAGGCTTAAAAGTATTCACTCCCTAGG
>Ga0214542_1008621_pt1 | contig 16615 bp, 7 predicted proteins | sample CNSS1metaG_FD_160096 | JGI IMG/M metagenome (GOLD analysis project Ga0214542, IMG submission 160096) | Root nodule microbial communities from cowpea collected in UCLA plant growth center, Los Angeles, California, USA - CNSS1 | ecosystem: Host-associated > Plants > Roots > Nodule | place: USA... | reverse complement strand
GGTAAAATATAAAACAAAATAAGTAAAAAGTAAAGATTTAAAAAAAAATTATTAATAGTCTATTACAAACAAATGAGTTCAATTAAAAAAAATGAATTAAATTAGAAAAATAGTTTGATAAAATTAAACTAAAGTAAAAATAATTTCAAGCAAACCGACCTGAACTATTTCGACTACTTTTTTAGTTTAGTTAAATAAGTTATATATTTTTTAACTTTAATTTTGTTTTTCTAAAATTTAAAAGTGATTTAACTATGTGTAACACATTCTTATTACAAATGCCAAAAGAGAGATAGTGACCTATTTTTTCAAGTGATTTAAATATGTGGGATAATTTTTATAGGTGATAATTAATATTTATGTCTTATTTTTTAAAAGAGACATTAAAAAAAAACATTGAATATAAAAGATACTTTTAGTTTTTAATCTATTTATTTGATATATCTCCTAGTTTTAATTTTATAATGGAGATATAATATATTTTATTATTATTAAATATTATGTATTATGATATCTTAGGTTTTACTTTTTCCTTTACATCATGGGATATTATACTCTATATATTGAACAACTCTCTAATGGATTAATATGAAAAGTAAGAAAGCTCTCTGAGTTACTTTTCATCAAGCACTTCTTGTACATGTTATTTTTCCTTCACATGGCTTATACATATCTAATATGGTATCAGATGAAAAAAAAATCTTCTACATTTTCTCATTTCTTGTTGATTTTCTGCCATGGCAAATCCTACCTCATCCTTTGGTTAATCGCCTTCTGCAGGTTCTCGTCAACTTTCTTCAAGTTCTCATCGACTTCTCAAAATTCTTGATTTCTCAAGGTTTTTGAATTTTTCGAATTTCTCAAGATTCTAGATTTTCTCAAGATTTTAGACTTTCTCAATAGCCGGATGACGTTAAGGATTCATATCTCTAGTGTTTGGTTCACAATGCGTGAGCTGGACAACGTGACGATGTGAAATGTTCGCTTAATTCAAGGCGTGAGAATCATCAAAGGTTTTGGGAGATTTGGAGGGAAGGGTTTTGGAGAAAAAGGTTTAAGAAATTTGCAATATGTTATGTATTTTGGGGGAAGAATAGTAGACACATTTTTATTTTTAATTTTACTCATAGATTAATTAGTTATTTGCATAGATTTGGAGGGAAGGGTTTTGGAGAAAAAGGTTTAAGAAATTTGGAATATGTTATGTATTTTGGGGGAAGAATAGTAGACACATTTTTATTTTTAATTTTACTCATAGATTAATTAGTTATACCCATTCATTCTTTTTTCCAAGGATTCTCTTCGCATAGATACATTTATTATGGATCTAATTTTCTTTTTGTTTTATTAATATTAATAAAATTAGTAAGTAATCTCGTAAATAACAAGGATTTACATGCTAACTTTTTTCTGTGGATAATTATCCATGGGTAATTCAATGACTATGAAAAGGTTTTATGATAGTAGTGACCCTATAAGCTTTGGCCAAAATACTGATGTGGTGGAAGAGCCAAATGATGCCAACAAAGGAAATATGAGAAATAGGCAAAGAAGGGAGCACAAGATGCCAAAGTATCTTTGTTACTATGTCACTTAGTAGAAATATTTATAAGTCATTTGATATTTAGTATATTATTAGTATTTCTTATAATTGTTGAGTTGTGCATTCTGTTATAGATTCCTTTCAATATGCTATATTTTCTGTTTTCGCAAATCACGGATAGTCAATCTTTGACAACATAATTTTGTTAAATACCAAAGACATGAAATGAATGAAGGCAGCAAAATTTTCATCCTCTTTCTCTGTTATTTCTAGGAGGTCCCTTGATCCTCGAAATCAAGGCAGCTTATTACGTATCATTTGGTGCTCTCATTTCTCTCGTCATGGCCGAACACAACACACATTCCAAAACCATCGATGATGCAATCCTCTGCCTCACCCATAATCAATCCCTCCTTACCACTGCCCAAAACGAGCTTCACTCCAAGCTCAATTCCATCTTATCCCAACTTTCTCAAGTTGCCCTCCCCGACTCGCAACCTCCCTCCCCCTCACAACCTTCCACCTTCCACCTTCTTCAATGTCCCCCACTTCAATGGTCATGATGCAACCGGTTGAATCTTCAAGATCAACCAATTCTTCAAGTATCATTCTACGCCCAAAGCGGATCGACTCAAGGTGGCTTTCTTTTACATGGACGGTGCCGCTCTCAGCTGGTATCAATGGGTCCACCAAAACGACATGATTCAATCTTGGCCCAGCTTCCTTCAGGCCCTTGAAACCCGTTTTGCTTCAACCTACTATGAAGACCCTTGTGGCCTCCTTTTCAAGCTCACTCAACGATGTACGATTAATGACTACCTTACGAAATTTGAAAGATTGGCTAGTCGAGTTGTGGGTCTTCCCCCTTCGTCTCTCTTAAGTTGTTTTATTTCTGGTCTTTCTCCTGAGATCAGACGAGAGATTTTGGCTTTGCAACCACTAACCTTTATGCAGGTTGCTGCGTTGGCTAAGCTACAAGAGGATAAGTTTCATGATCTACGAAAAGGCTCCAGGAATCACTTTTCGTTTTTGCCATCACCGCTCTCTGCTACCCCATTGCCGAATCAGGGGCGCCTTTCTTCCCCTCTGCTACCTACACCTCCCAAGACCAACTACAAGAAGCTCTCACACAAGAAAATGCTAGCTCGTCGTGAGAAGGGATTGTGTTACAACTACGACGAAAAGTTTCACCCTAACCACAAATGCAAGGCTCATTTCTTCCTTTTGGTTGCAGAGGAACCCGAGGATGACAACAATCCTCCTTCGGACTTGTTAACAGATCCTAAACTCATTATCGTAAACGATTAACACAATGAGCTCTCTTCAGCCCAAATTAGTTTCAATGCACTATTCGGCTTAATAGCACCAGAAGCCCTTCGTCTTTTGGGCATCATTTTCAAGAAGCCAATAACTGTCCTTGTGGATGGTGGTAGCACACACAATTTCATCCAGAACCATGTGGCTAAATTCCTTAACTTACCAACGCAACCCACTCCTACATTGAAAGTGATGGTTGGCAATGGTAGTGTTATCGAAGGCCACCAGTTTTTTGTAGCAGTTCCAATTTCCTCACAAGGTCACATTTTTCTGGTTGATCTTCATGTTTTACCCATTAGTGGTGCATATGTGGTGTTAGGCATCTAATGGCTTAAGCCCTTGGGCCCAATTGTTACTGACTATTCTACAATGACAATGCGTTTTATGAAGGAAGGTCGTATGGTTGAATTGAGTGTCAATACACTTTTTGGACCTCAGGACATTTCAGCCCACCAACTAAAACATATTTTTCAGACCAATTTAACCATTGCTTAACATACATATTTTACCCTACTCTTCCCCATCTCAACCACATACGACTACACCACCTATTCACTCATATCCCCAGCTCTCCTCCTTACTACACAAATACAAATCATTTTTCCTTCCCCCTATATCTTTACCACCACCTTGTCCAATCGAACATCATATACACCTTTTACCCAACTCTTCTCCTATCAATGTGTGCCTCTATTGTTACCCCCATTTTCAAAAATGTGAGATTGAGAAACAAATTGATGAACTTCTCCACACGAGGCTAATACAGCCGAGCCACAGCCCGTTTTCTTCTTCGGTCCTACTTGTAAAAAAAAAAGACAACACTTGGATGTTTTGTGTGAATTTTTGGGCCCTAAATTCTATTTTTGTAAAAGATACATTTCCCTTACCCACTATTGACGAACTTCTGGATGAATTAGGTGGTGCAAAGTGGTTTTCCAAATTGGATCTTCGTTAGAGATTTCATCAAATTCGAATAAATGATGCCAATATCCACAAAACTGCATTCCACACCCACATGGGCTATTACGAGTTTCAGGTTATGCCATTTGGCCTTTGTAACTCCCCGTCGACATTTCAAGCAACAATGAATGAATTGTTGAACCCCTTCTTTCGCAAATTCGCTCACTTGAGTCATCTGGAGAACATGTTCCAAACCTAGTTTCAGGGTCAATTTTTTCTCAAAGGTTCTAAATGACTTTTTGCTCAACAACAACTTGAATATTTGGGTCACATTGTATCTGCTCAAGGGGTGGCAGCAAATCCTTCTAAAATTCAAGCAATGGTGTAGTGGCCATCTCCAACTTCCTTAAAAGCTTTACGTGGCTTTCTTGGTTTGACTGGATTTTATTGTCGTTTCATAAAAGGCTACGCTTGTATTGCTGCTGCATTGACGACCCTATTAAAAAAAGATCACTTTGATTGGAGTCCAACAGCTCAATCTGCTTTTGATAAGCTCAAACAAGCAATGACAGAAGCCCATGTTTTGGCTCTTCCAGATTTTATGGTTCCATTTCAACTTGAGACTAATGCATTGGGTTCTACTATGGGTGTTGTTCTAATGCAGCATGACCATCCTATTTCCTTCTTTAGTAAACCCTTCTGCCCTAGACTACTTCGTTCTTCAACTTATGTCCGCAAATTACATGTCCTCACCTCTGTTGTGAAGAAATGGTGACATTACTTATTGGGCCATCCATTTGTTATTATTATGGACCATTGTAGTCTTAAGGAGCTAATGTCCCAGTGATCCCGACTCCATAACAACAAGTTTACCTTTCCAAGTTGTTGGGATATGACTATACTATACAATATAGAGAAGGGAAACATAATGTGGTTGCGGACGCCCTTTCTCATCCCACTGATACTAGCCCTAGTCATTTTTTCATTCTTTCTATGCCTCGCTTCCTTTTCTTGGACAAATTACGTCAATCTCTTCAAGATAGTCTTGAATTTGTTTCATTATTGGCTAATGTGCGAAGCAATCCTATCAGTTTCCCACATCACAACATCCATAATGATCTTCTGTTGTATGATGGCAAGATATGGCTGAATCAGAACAATCCTTTTATTCCCCTACTTTTGGAGGAATACCACACTACATCCTTGGGAGGTCATATGGGACTTTCCAAAACTTTGACACGTATTCAAGGCAAATGCTTTTGGAAAGGCATGCGTTCAATTGTTCATACTTTCGTTTCTCAGTGTTCAACTTGTCAACAGACTATGAAACTCAGAAACCAGCTGGTTTATTACAGCCCCTTACACTTCCTCATGACACCTGGGAAGATCTCTTTCTTGATTTCATCACGGGATTACCTCCTTCCTTGGGTCATTCTATAATCCTTGTAGTTGTTGATCGTTTCTCTAAAGATGCTCATTTTGGCACTCTTCCCACTCATTTCACTACATTTAAGGTTGCCTAGCTTTTCATGGACATGGTTTGCAAGCACCATGGCATCCCGCGCAGCCTGGTTTCTGACCGTGATCCAATTTTTGTAAGTAGATTCTGGCGTGAATTGTTTCGTTTGTGCGGTACAAAGTTGCGCATGAGCACATCGTACCATCCCGAAACAGACAGGCAAACCGAAGTTCTTAATCGCACACTGGAACAATATCTCCGTTCTTTTGTACATTCCCACCCTTCCCATTGGGGAAGATACATTTCCCTTGCTGAATGGTCTTATAACACATCGATCCACTCTGCTATTGGAACCTCTCCTTTCTAGATTACATTTGGAAAACCGCCCCCATTTATCCTTTTTTATTTAACGGGTTCTTCTTTTGTCGAGGTAGTGGATTCATTGCTTACAACTCGCCAGAATCTTTTAGCTCAGTTGCGCGTAAAACTTGTGAAAGCACAGTTGACCATGAAGGAGACCATTGACCATCATCGTAGAGACGTCTTCTTCAATGTGGATGATTGGGTCTATGTTCGTCTACGACCATGCCGACAACGTTCTCTCCATTCTCCTACTACCCCCAAGTTGGCCAAGCGTTATTACGGTCCCTTCTACATCACAAAATGAATTGGGCATGTTGCCTATCAACTTGACCTTCCTTAGAATTCAAAAGTTCACCATGTATTTCACTGTTCTCTTTTGAAGCTGCACAAGGGCCCCATTCCTACTACACCTGTTGATTTTCCTCTTTAGACAAAGGATAATAAACCCATTATTGAACCACTTGCAATTCTGGACACAAAAATGGACTCTTCTATTTCTCCACCTACAAAGTTTGTTTTAGTCCAACGGAAGGGACTGACACCGGAAGACACAACTTGGGAGCGTTGGGCTGACCTTGTTTCGGAATATCACCTTGAGGACAAGGTGTCTTCCATAGTGGTGGGTATTGATAGCAGTGACCCTATAAGCCTTGGCCCAAATACTGATGTGGTGGAAGAGCCAAATAATACCAACAAAGGAAATATGAGAAATAGGCCCAAACGGGAGCACAAGATGCCAAAGTATCTTTGTGACTATGTCACTAAGTAGAAATATTTATAAGTCATTTGATATTTCGTATTTTGTTAGTATTTCTTATAATTGCTGAGTTGTGCATTCTGTTATAGATTCCTTTCAATATGCTATATTTTTTGTTTCCGCATATCACGGATAGTCAATCTTTGACAACATGATTTTGTTAAATACCAAAGACATGAAATGAATGAAGGTAGCAAAATTTTCATCCTCTTTCTCAGTTATTTCTAGAGAGTTCCTTGATCATCGAAATCAAGGTAGCTTGTTACGTATCATTTTAATAATTGTTTAAAGATAATTTCGATGTTAATGTAATAACAATTAGTTTTCTTGAGCTTATTTTGGTGATAAAAATCTATTAAGATTTTCCCATAAGATTTTCCTTTATTCGTATAAAGAAATATTGTAATAATTTGTTTTTAAAACTAAGTTGACTAACATTTTGCTTTCGACAAATCAATAGTTTATCGTGATCCAATTGCTTTGTTTATTAAGTCAAACATTCACATATTAAACCTTTTGTTCCCAATTAGGATACAAATACTAAACTAATAAAACATATGACAATTTCAAAGATGATGTATAACTCATTATTTAATCAAATTCCATATTGTATCAAACTCCATAATCATGGAAGGATAAGGACATGCTTAAAAATTCAGAATTGTTATTCCATTTTTATATAATTCTTTTGAGTAAGACAATTATTAAACTTTATATTTTAACATGAGTATTAAAAGCAATTATTTTACTATACTTTTAAATCATACAGCAAATACAAAAACTTAAAGATGTTTTTTTTTAGGACGCTTAATATCTTCTCATGAAAGACAAAGTGGAAAACAACCAAATAAAAATTATAAAATTAAACACATAATGTATTATAGTACTAATTTGGCTTTAATTACGATAGAGAAAGACAACTACGTCCGAAATTAGTTAGGGTTGGAGGTATCCATAGCATGATGAATGACTTAGTTAAAGATCAATTTTCAAAAGAAGAAAAAAAATGATTTAATTAAAGCAGTGAAGTTCTGCCAACAAAACAGTAATTCCAAAGAAGTTTCACTTACAATTTCCCTTAATTAATTATAATTAGTTTAATTAGTTTGTTAGGTTTATTCCAAAGGGAGATTTAATATCAAATGAATTAGTAAATTCATATAAAAATAATAATAAAACAGCTTTTAACCTAAATTTGAAAAAAAAAGAAGAAAGAGATTTGTGGGTTTTTTTTTTTATATATTTATTATTCATTTCTAATTAATATGTAACTTTCAAATTACACATAGCTTCAACTTATATGGTTAAAAGTTAACTCTTGTGATATTAAGTTATGAAAGAATATAGCAACTTGTGTTGAACTTTCCCTAATTAACTAATTTTCATATGCATTTCTTCAGTACTTGGTAAAGACAAGCACCTCGTTCCTTCCTTGTGCATGTGTTTTGCCAAATTTGTTAGTGTCATTTTTACAAGCCTAAAAGAGAAAAAAAACCACAATTTAATTTTTCAGAAAGTTTACAAGGGATGTTTTACTATTGCTTTTCTAAAATAATTTATTTTAAGTTAACTACCATCTAAGAAAATTTAATAACTAATTATACTTGTGATACTAGGGATAAAAAATGAGTTAGTTAATTAATGTTCTTTCTAGGTTATCAATAAGTTAAACTAGACTTACAAAATATTTTAGTTCATATAATAGGCCAATCCTAATAATGTTGCTAAAGCATTAAGTCACTTTTATTAGTGAAGCATAAGAACATTGTATTAAAATAAAAAAAATATTCATAAATATAATGAAATAAGACAATATGAGAAAAAAAAAACAGATATCAAGACAAAAGGATAATATTAAATAGGAATATATATCACTAAGAAAAGATGACATTATGCCTAGACTTAAAGTCTCCAAACTTCTTAACTAAAAGTAAAATACAATTATTCTTAAATTAACATGTTTGAAGAAATATGATGCTTAAAAACATTTTATGATCCTTTCATTAAATATTAAAAAAATAATGCCACTACGGGAAAAGAATGCATTGTTCCATGCCAACTTCAACTTTCTTAATAAAGAATATATACATGTAGTCACAAACGAAATATTCTTGCCCACCCAACTATTACAGTTCTTCAATATTTTTTCTTTATTTTGTGTGTAGACAAGGAGAAAGAATCACTTTAACAGACAACAGAACTATATATCAAATATTAATCCATATACAAATAATTAAACACAACTTAAAGTTTAATCTTAATAATACATAAAAAGTATAATAATTAAAACTTCTTTGTATCATTTATTTTAAACTTGTAACTTAAACCATTTTCATAGCCAGAGCTATTTTCTGTTGTCTTAATTTATATTATTTTTAGATATGTGAGATTTTTTTAAGATATTATATAAATTTTTGTTCTAATACAAAAATTCTATATAATTTTTGATTTTTAATATTTTTCTTTCAAATCCTTGGAAGAAGAGTTTCATTTTAAGATAAAAATTATTTCTTTTATTCTCGAAACGTGAACCTTAAATTATAATGCATCAGATAAATTTGAATGAATATGAAATAAAATATGGGTCTTGTAAAATCTTTTCAATAAAATAAAAAGGACATGAAGATCTTAAAAACAAAGTTACATACAAACACCTGCAAAAGTTAAATTAGAACTTCATGTTTTGTCTTGGTTGCAAGTGTCATGACATAGTACATGATGTCTCAATTTATCTTTTGTGTGTTATATTACATATCATTTACAACTTTTATTTCAATACAAAAATCTTATATAAAACCCACAATTTAACAATTTTTTTTAAATAAAAAATATTAAAAAGCTTTAAGATTTAAAAATATTTTTTAGGACATAAAAATACTTAAATTTTACGTATAGAAGTATATTTCATTATGAAATAAAAAAAATTAAACTTGGAATCATTAATATAATCTCACTACTAAAAAACTTATATTTTCTGCCAATTTTATTTTGATATTTTTTCGAAAAAAATACTTACAAATTTTATTGTGAAAAAAAATTATAAGAAATTACTATCAATTTTTTTGCAAAATATTTTGTATAAAATACTTTTCACAACAAAATTTATAGAAAATACTTACAAATTTTATAATTTTATAAAAAAATATCATGCACAAAAGAATTACATGCCAATCAAATTTTTAGAAAAAATGACATAAAAAAGTATTTTTCTACAAATTAATTTTAATAAATTTATAAAAATAATCTCGTGTAATATGAGAATTTCTAACCGTGTATTTATATAAAAGAGATGTTGTCGCAAGCTAAAACGGTATATATTATCAAAATTGTTTTAATTACAGTGACATATTTTATTCTGGTACTGCATAAAAATATATGATATATATGGAAGCAATAATAGAGGCAATGAAACAAGAAACGTGGAAGTTATAGTTTAATTGGTAAAATAATAGTAATGAGAAATGGGAAGCCTAATTTGGTTTAGTTTATAATTGAGAAGGCGTGTTGGTGTTTGCTTAGTGAGATGAAATGGTATTTTGCAAATTTGATTTGGAAGAAGAAGAAGACAAAGAGCGAGTTGGAATCCACTAGAAGATGGAAATTAAAGGAGAGAAGGTAGAAGAAACTGAATAATTTATTTATTTATTTATTTATTGATTAATTAATTAATTATTGTCATATTTATTGAGTTCTTCTTTCTCTGGCTTTGTCAAAGTCAGTGTGTTTTGCCTTAATGGCTAAGGATTGTGAGGCATTCCGTGGACAATTCGCGTGCCGTGGAAATCAATCTCATCTTTCTTTCTGTTTTTTTTTTCTTTCTTTTTTCATTTATTAAAGAAATGGTGCAGATTCAGATTGATTTTGTTCATGTTTTTATTATGGGTATGAGGTAAGAGAGCACGATTAGTTGGCACATTTTAGAGTTCAAAATGGAGTGCACGTGTCTTGCTTTATTAACACTGAAATGCAAAAAGGTGACGATAGGATCACCCGTGTGAAGGTAACAAAAGTGCTACTCAACTTTTTGCCATGTTGTTCATCCATGGATTTGTCATGCTATCATTCTAGAATATGAGATTATTCCTAGCTGAAATTTATAAAGTGAGATTACACTTATGGGATTGTAATTTTTGTCTGATTACATATATTTTTATTTTGATATTATTTTTAATTAATGAAAGTAGATTCAAATTAAAAGAATTATTATTTTAACTACAAATTAAAAGTTAAAAGTACATTTATTTTATAATTAATGTAGTGTAAATTTTATATAAGTATTTAACATATTTAATTTAAATTATGTTTTTTTTTTTTGTGTGTGTGAAATTGGAATCTCTTTAAGTAGAAAGCAAAAGTTAATATATCCAAACGTTGAAATTTTTGTAAGTTATTATCTTCTTTTATGTGTTTTTTTTTCATACACATGAATTAGAGATTACACTCCTAACCATGTGTTCAAAGGATAAGATTATTTATCAACTATACCACATAATAACTTATTATGCTATGTAATATACCCTTAGCACATTATTTTATCTTGGCCCGAGTTTTACGGTAAAAAAATAATTTGTAATTTCTTTAAAGTTTAATTAAGTTTTAGATTTATGATAAATTTTGATACTTTTAAGTTGAGTTTCTATTTGATTTTTATTGTCTTCAAAAATTGTATACTTTTCGATTGAATTTCTACTGTATTTTTATTGGATTATGTAACTGTTATCTTATCATATCTTGCTTATGCAACACTCCAAATTAATAGAATTTGTTTACTAATTTAAAGTATTTCATGTCTTGATATTAAAAAAAAAAACTACACAATAATAGTCATCATATTATATTACAATATTTCTCTAAAGTGTTCATAGAAAGTCTTTAAAAAACAAAAAGTTCGTATAAAAACCAAAATGTGAGGAAATATATTCAATATCCTACTCTAAAATCCTTCATTGGTAGGTTCCACACTTGTAGTATCCTTTGTTTCCGTGTACATACACAAAAACATAATAAACACATTTACAAACACAAGGGTAAGCTACAAATTGATTTAAAACTTATAAATTTTATAACAAAAAGGAAACACACTTAACAATAAGAGAATACAATACAAAAGTATTAATCATACCAAGTCTGCCACTATCATTTAAAACTTATAAGTTTTAAATAAAAAGGAAATATACTTAGTAAAACACTATATCCACATAGCCAACCTCAAAGGAACCACAGTGTAAACTAGTACCATGAGATTGTGCACTTACCATTGTTGTATGCCTCATGCTTCCCAGAAGCTATAACTTGTAATGTGTACGGGCCGCTTCTCGATCCACACTACATGGTAGGTAAATTTACTATCTCTCATGAGTTTGATAAATGACAACATTCTAGATATGAACCTCCCTCTATCAACTAGTTATTTTCATATATATGATTCCAACAACTAGCAGAGTCCGGACGATCTCATGATAGTTCCTGTCGTCTATACACCACACTATAATATATGCACATGGAAGATTTCCTCCTTAGGAAATACTATCATTCATTCAACTCATACAACATCCTAGTACAATTATACTAGTCAACTTCAAGAATAAACATCATTAATTTTGAACTCCAAATACCAATAAACATATTAAAACAGATTCGCTTAAAGGAGTTGATATTTACCTCTAGGAAGGTTCTCACTCACCGACTAGGTGCCTTGGCCAACAAATCAACCACTAGAAAATTGATAAGTGTCCAAATTAAGTGAATTTTAAGATGATTTTGGCACTTATCTTGTTTAGATTATGCTTAATTCAACCATATTTAGTTTATTTTGCAACTTTAATCATCAGAAAAGAGTTAAGGTGAAAAAAAGAGAAATTAGCTTAGAATCATGCAATTATAGGCAAATTAGGACTAATGTAGCTGAGCGACACAATTGAGGCTCGAGCCATAAAGCAAACCCATTACAAAGGGAAACCTCAAACACTAAACCTAAGGCTAAGCCATAAAAGGAAACCCTCATGAGGAGGAAACCTCAAACACCCACCTTTAAAAGGATCTGAAATGTAACTTTTACAGCTTAAACCCAAAATGTGCAGCTTAAGCCCTAATGAAGGTGGTTTGAAAAGATCTGGAATAAAACCTCTGTGGCTCAAGCGCCAAAGCTAGAACTGAGCACTACCCTGGACAATTTATAAATATCTTGTCCTCATTTTAGGTATTGAGTGGAGACACATTTAGTAGAGGAAGATGTAGACATAGTAAGACAAAGTGTTGTGAGGCCCGAGAGAGATGTTTTCATTGTAAATCTTATGTCTAGATGCTACTAGGATTGCATTGCAGTATTCTATGTGTAGTTGAACTCTCTCTGAGATTGGATGTAATCAATTCTAATTCTCTATACTTCTACTTCTTAGATATATATATATATATATATATATATATATATATATATATATATATATATATATATATATATATATATATATACTTTCATTTAATCTATTTGTGACTTAGTTTGTACTTTTTGTTGGATGAATTGATCACTCGTCTTATTTCACTAGCTTGAGATTGAGCGCCATCTGGTTCCAAGTTGTGGTCCAACTAATTCTCCTCCTGCTTTTAGATGTTAGGAATAAATATAAGGCTCTAGTTGGTTATAAAGTCCTGATCCTAATTCAAGTGATTCATTTAAGTAGTCATTGAGGAATCATACTAAAGTTTGATGAACTTAGGTTCTAAGTGCCAGAAATGGACTTAGAGATATACTTAATGAGCATTCACAGGATAATGAATAATTTGCATAAGTACATAGACAAGATCAATAGATGTGTCGTGGAAGAGGATGAGATGAAATCCACTCATAGCTCTACTCCACTCAATCTATATAATATATAGTACTATCAATATTTTCCAAATACAAAACCCAAAAATAAACTTCCAATATGCTCTCTTAATCCTTGTGGGTACGATAACCCTTTCCGATTGTACTACAAATGACTTGGTGCACTTGCCAATAGGTAACACAACTAAATAAATCTTTTAAAACCTGATATTGTGTGATGTTGGGGATTTTAAGGCTCAAGCCAAATGGATATAAAATCTCAACCCAAGTTTACCCCCATAAAAAATGTAGAAAAATGTGGCCAACGTGTATTAGAGAATTTGAATTAATTTGCAAGAAGTGGAGTTTTAGCTTCCCTCACCTGTAGTAGAGAAATCCTTTTTAGCGTCACAGTGGCTCTAGACTCTATACCTCACAAGAAGCTCTAGAGGTCTAGCATGTTCTAGACTATAAGCCTTGAAGCTAAGATCGCTATGATATGCTTGAATCTTGAAATAGATGGAAGATAGGGTTAGAAAGCTAGAGAAAGTAGATGAGCTTTAAAGGGAAGGTTTCTAGAGAGATAGAGGTTTTATAAAAATGAATTTGTTTTCTAATATAATACTATTTATACATCACTTTCTTTTAATTTGTAACATTTTCATTTATTCATTTTATAAAATCTATTTTTTGTTGAAAAGGGAAACAATGAAACTTCAAGTCTTTTGTTTTTAATAATGCCCAAACATTGATTAAGTCTAGATAAATAATTTAAGTCCAGAAAATGTTGTAAGCCAAGAAAAATGTTCTTAAAATCAAATTAATCACAACATAATCAATTAAGATCAGTTTTGGCACAAAAAGGATTCATGTCAGAATACATACCTGCCATCGATTTGTATTAATGGATTAGCTCAGTAATATAATTGATTTAAACGAAACACACTTACAAGTTTTCAAAGTTGAAGAACATCGACTAAGTTATTTTCATAATTGATTATTATCATTAGTAAATAAATTTGTCTTTGAAAGCTAACTTCCTTCGTGTTTTGAAAACACGAATTTTGATATCTAAGAGCTTATATTTTGAGATATAAGTCTTCTTGAGTTCTAGGAGAAAACTTTGTTGGGTTACTTTTAACTTCATCAAGAATCAATCAAGATAGGTTTGGTTTTAGAGCTTCTTGCTTGGCAATAAAACTGTTTTATAATATCTAAACTTTAGATGTACTCATTTCATTTACTTTTTGCCTTTTTCAATTCTTTATTCTATTATCACCGTATGGGTGGTAGTCTTGTTGCAATTGTGTGAATCATCGCATTTAGAGTGTGGTTCTTGATAGTTGTATCCAGATCTTGATGTCTTAGGGTTTAGAATTATTAAGGTGCACTTGTAATTCTATAAACTCTTTTGATATAGTGGAAATCTTCTAAGCTCAGGTAGCTTAGAATAAAACTGGATGTAGATTCAATTTGAATCGAACTAGTATAAATTTGTTTGTTTCGTTCTCTCTTCAATCTTTCTTTTCTTTGATGGTTTAAGAAAGTCCAAAGAATCAACATCTCAACATAATTTGTTAATTGATTAAAAACGGTTCTAAAGATTACAAAATTGTTTTAAAGAGTAAAAGATCAAAAGTTTTTGAAAACAATTTAAATAGCCCTCTTGGTTTGTGAATAGTAGTCATAACAATCTTAAGTAGTTTTGAGAATTATTTGGATGACTATTTATATTTAGTCTTAGCTACATCAAATGCTAGAGAGAGATATTGATTTTCCTACAACAAAATAACATGTTATAATAATTACGAAAATGACAAGGCAAGATAACAATTACATCATTTAGTTGACAAAAAAATCAAATAACAAGAATTCAATTGAAAAATAATTTTTTTGAATATTCAACTGACCACAAAAATTTAAGAACGATATGAAAATATCTAAATTTATCAAGTACTTAAAATTTAATTATTATTTGTTTCTAAAATCTATAAAATCACATTCTCACAACATTATTCAGTTACGTTAGTATTTATGGATATTATATTTAACTTATTAATTTTACCGCTTGTTTACCAATACACTTGCTTAATTAAACCATGTAATTATATAATTTTAAAAATATCCACCAAAGATTGAATAATATTTTTATATTACCTAGTATAACTCACCCAACACATAGTTACTTTTTATCCTATTCTTGTCTTTGTTAAAAAATAACTAGTAATTGACACATTTTAATATTGACTAAAATGAACATTTTACATTGATAATGGTGTAGATTTACTCTTAGGTTATTTACATGTATGTAGAGTTGTCAAAATGGGTCATCCGGCCTGGCCCGACCTGACCCACCACGGGTTGACCACTTATTGGACCAATCCAACCCGGCTCACTTATAAGCGGGTTGGTGGGTTAAACGGGTTGACTCACTAGCCCACTTAATTAAAATAAAATATAATTTTTTTCTTAAGTCATAAATTATAATGGGAATTAAAATTTAAATAAACTTCAATATAATTTAAATACAATCCAAAATGATGTTAAACTCCAATACAAACCAAAATTAAAAAAAAAAAAAAAAATTACTATCTAAGATCAAAGCATTCTTATCACTTATCCAACTATAATATTAGAGTTTTGAATGGATAAATCCACAATATTTTCATCTCTTAAACATCTTCTTTATCCCATCTATTTGGAGTTGAAGCTATGTTTTCATTTGCTAACCCACTAATATGTTTGGTTAAAAAACACAACCCAACATTGCAAAGCCCAACATAATGTGTGTGATCATACAGGTTGGTGGGTCAATCCGGCTCACCATGGGTTATGTTGGTATCGCGCAACAGAATGATTAGCGTTTGGATAAAAACCAAGAGGGAGGGTGAATTGGGTTCTTAATAAAAATTGTGCTTTTAAAATTTTCCCTTTTAATATCAAAGATCAATTAAAATTCTTTCCTCTATTTTAGCAAACACAATAAAATAAAGAGAGTAGAGAAGAGAAAATTGCACAAAGTATTTATACTGGTTCGAATCAAAAAGACCTTACGTCTAGTTGTTAATCTCTAAAAAACGAGATTAACTCAATCACTAAAATAAACCAAACTTACAATCAATGATAAGAAAGATTAGGTTTAGAAAACACCTCTCTTGAATCACACAAGATATGAAGACACCTCCCTTGAAATCCATAAGGAATGAAAACACCTTCCTTGAATCACACAAGGAATGACCACCTCCTTTGAATCACACAAAGGATGACTGACTTCTCCTAGCAACAACAGCAGCACTCAATCACTCAAGATCTCACTTGATGAAAGTTATCACTCTACCCACTCTAGGTGATGAGTACGTATTTTTGCCCTCATTTAATGTTTAATTCTGGGTATTTAATTGAATTTATGTGCCTAAAGAGTGATTTAATTGATAATTTTGATAATTAGGTTGTTTGAGCTTGTGTGATAAA
>Ga0214542_1008619_pt1 | contig 16616 bp, 8 predicted proteins | sample CNSS1metaG_FD_160096 | JGI IMG/M metagenome (GOLD analysis project Ga0214542, IMG submission 160096) | Root nodule microbial communities from cowpea collected in UCLA plant growth center, Los Angeles, California, USA - CNSS1 | ecosystem: Host-associated > Plants > Roots > Nodule | place: USA... | reverse complement strand
TAAATATATCTAAACTTTCTTTTAAAACTATATACTTTTCACAATGATATTATCATGCAACCTATAATTTATTAAATAGAGATTTAAACTTTCTTAAATAAATAACTCTTAACATTATATTATCATTCAAGCTATAATTTATTAAATATGATCTAAACTTTCTTAAAACCATAAACTCTTCACGATGATAGCTATAATTTTTTAAAATTTTACAAAATATTTTAGCTTTAAAATAGAATTTTAGGATTAAAGTAATAATGTAGTTGTTTAAAATAGAATTTTAAGATTAAAGTAATAATATAGTTGAAGAAAATGGTGAGATTGATACTGTGAAAAAGCTGAAATGATGAACATACTAACAATATTATAGAATTGCAAGATATAAAAGTGAAAAAATTAATGAAAGCAATTTATAATTTACTAACCTGAAACCCTCAGTTTTTCCAAATGCTGCAATTTGCAAAGCAAGCCAAAAGCAAAACACTCACCAAACCAAGCAAATAAACAAGGGTTGTTTCTTCACTATGTGTGAAATAGGAAATAAAAAAGTTACTTTTTTTGAACTTGAAATGGGAACCATGAGTGAAGAAGGGGAGGGGTTGTGGTATGTGGTAGCGTGAAGGTTCAATAAAGGTGCAGTAATAGTGTGCAGTAACGTAATGATGGTTTGTGGTAACGTGAGACACAGTGCAATAAATGAGTCAGTAGAATTGAATTGGACTTTCTACTTTTAACATAAAAGTATAACATATTTAATGGTCGGGTCATATATCTTTTAAAAAATAAATCTATACCCGAACCCGACTATATATATATATATATATATATATATATATATATATATATATCCGTTGAACCCATTTTTTTTATCCATTTTAATTCGTATCCATTAAAATCTGACCCATATCTAATTTTATTTTTCGGTTTTTTCGGTTTCGGTCGGTCTCTCACATTTTGCTCACCCCTACCATTAACAACAGCATTTGAATCTTTTTCATTTACCCCACCACCATTCATTCCTTCAACAAGTTCAATGACTTGAGCAGAACTAACAAAATGATCCACATAGATCTTATCCTCCTCATTTTTGTTTTCTGCGTATTCGGCCAACTCCAAAGCATGCCTATCTGTCCAACAACCAAAACAGAACCCTAAACCCATCAAAACCAACAAGAAATCAAAACTACACTAACACACCCACTAGAAACTGGAAACACCCAATAAATTTCCCCCAAATCAAAAGCAGCAAAACCCTAAATCAATATAAGAAAGGAAAGAAAACACTTACCTCTATTTCCAGCCAATGTTGCTCTTGCAACCTCGCCGAGAAAGTCAATCACGCACCATGCGAACAAATTCCACACTTACTCACAAACGTTTGGTATTCCAGTTTCACCACGCAAATGAAGGGCACCTTTCGCGGAGCAAATCTTTCTCCAACACTTACGAACGAGGATGTTGTTGTTGCTGCTGATGCAAAATGAAAAGCGCACATGTTAAAATCTTGTTTTTAATATATTATATAATATTAATTAAATGAATTAAATAAAGAAAGAAAAAAATTATTTCATTTAACACGTGTCTGCATCTTAATAACCACTTGTCGCCAGATGACGAGCCCAGCTAGAACGTCGTTTGCCACGCAGTCACAGACTTAACGTCGTTCACAAATTAGGAACTAAAATCAATAGTTTCAAAATCATGAGGACCAAAATGGTTTAACGTTTGCGGAGAGACCATTTCCAAAAAATGATAATATTAGAAGGATAAAAAACATAATTAACTCAAAAAATTAATGCAATTAGATTATGAGAAATACATTTATTATTTTTTAAGTCTTGGAATCAAGTTGTATCAAAGTTTGAGATATAAATAAATTCCAATTTTCACCATCAATTAGGAACAAAAAAACATAATTAACAAAAAAAATAATACTTTAAGTATAAGTTATTTTTTAATAATAAATGTATTGAAAAAATATTATATTTTTTTAATGATGGTTAAAATGTGCCCAAGATATACTTTAAAAGAAACAATTATTTATTTATTTTAAAGATTAACTAATTTTTAAAATAATTTTTAGGAAGGCATATCATTGATTATATTGATTAACAAAATTTAAATTTAGAAATAATTGACCTTTTAGAGATTCATACGAAGATTTTAAATTTAAGAAACTAAAATAATAATTCATTGTATATTAAATGGTATAGTTGACAAATATTTCTAATTTTATGGAAATCAGTTTAAAAACAAATTAAAGATAAAAGAGTAAAATAACTTTTTAAAGACATGTGATAGTAAAATAAATATGGATAAAAAGGTAGATTAAGTTTAAATAGTAAAAAAGTAAATTAATTTGAAATATTTTATCATTTTTAGGGTAAATCAGTTAAAAAAAAACAAATGGATAAAAGAGTAATATAACGTTCTGTGACAATAAAATAAATATAAATAAAAAAGTAAATTAATAATATTAAATGATTAAAAAAATCAATTTTTGAAACACTTATTAATAACATAAATATAGGTCATAAATATAAAGGTTAAATTATTTCTTTGGTCCTCCATTTTCGTAGCAAAATATCAATTTGGTCCCTCAATTTTTTTATCTTAATTTGGTTCATATTTTAGAGAATTTGAGACAATCAAGTTTTTTCCATTAGTGGTGTAGTAATGGTGTTAAATAGGGTACCACGTGCTAGTTTTTGGATTTTTTGAATTATTTATTTATTTTTTTGAATTTTTTTTATTTATTTTTTAAATTTTGGTTAAATTTGGAGAGGGACAAAATTGCACAATTTTTACAAAACTTTGGACTAAATTGAGACAAAAATTAAAATATTGGGACCAAATTGAGAATAGGAAAATGACACCTAACATAATAGTGACACGTGGCATTATCACTGCCACGTGGCACGATGTCAGCTTGACACATGGCACGATGTCAGCTTGACATGTGGCAATTTTTTTATTTTTTTAAAAATTTAAAAAAAAATAATTCAAAAAATTCAAAAACATTCATAAAAATAAATAAAAAAATTTCAAAAAATTTAAAAACTGACACGTGGCACCCCATTTAACACCATTACTACACCATTAACAGAAAGAACTTGATTGCATCAAATTTCCCAAAATAGGGACCAAATTGAGATGAAAAAAATTGATGGACCAAATTGATATTTTGCTAAAAAAATGGGAACCAAAGGAATAATTTAACCGATTTTTTATATCTCTTTTAAGATAGGTTAAATTATTTCATTGATCTTCATTCATTTCTATTCAAAGTGAGAAAAAAATTTAACATTTATATAAATATTACAATGATTTTTTTAATAATATTAAGTTTTTATTTTACATCGAACTTTATTTAAATATTGTTTTAAATATTTATATATCAATAATTTATAGACAAATGTTAGAGTTGGTTTAAAAATAACAACTTCATAAATTTAATTGTAAAACTTTAAATAAATTTATTTATTTTAAATTGTTATAAAATTATTTAAAATTTTATATTTGAATTTATAAAGTTGTTCTTTTTAAAACAACTCTATCATTTATCTATAAATTATAGATATATAAATATTTAAAACAAAAATTTAAATAAAGTTCAATGCAAAATATACATTTAAATGAACTTAATTTTGTTCAAAGTATCAATTATAATAAAAATACCATTGTAAATTTTATATAAAAATTAAATTTGGTATAAGAATGAAATTGATTCAGTTTTACAAAGATTTGGACAAATTTGAGACAAAATAACAAATACAAGGAGTAGATTGAGACTTTTCACATTCAATAGTAACATGTGGCAATGTCACATCACACTATCTCTATCACGTGGCATAACGTCAACTTGATACGTGACAGTTATTTTTACATTATAAAAAAAATTAAAAAAAAAATCATATGCTGACATGTGACACATAGTTAACACTATTAGTGAACTACTATTTTAGAACCTAATTGAAACAAAAAAAAAAGGACCTACTTAAGATTTTCCTACGAAAATGGGACCAATGGAATGATTTAACCTTTAATATATTATGATAGATTATATTCTTCTTCTTATATTATATTAATAGATTATAATAGATATTAAATAATAGGGTTAAATATGTTTTTTATTTCTTAACTTGTAATGAAAAAATGGAATTAGTCCATCTTCGAAACCCGAAACCTTGACCTAATTTAATCTTTCAACTTTAAAATTGCGTGGATTTAGTCGTTTTAACTACATTTTGTTAAGTTTATTTAATGTTCAAAGGCGGTTTATGATAACATTTGAATTGTTTAAAATTTGACACATTTTTGCTTCAATATTAGTTGAATATTAGCTTAGAAACATTTTTGAAACATAAAATAACAATACTCGGTTAAAAGAATTAAATTCACACATTTTTTAAAACTAAAGAAATAAATTGAGTCAAAGTTTCAAAAATAGACTAATTCCAATTTTATAACTAAGAAAAAAATATATTTAACCACAATAATATAAAGTGTGAATAATTTGGATATAACATTCTCCATTTTCTCTCTCTTTGTCATGTTAGTTAGGTGAAACTATTAATTTATAATTTATAACATTCTCCAGTTAATCTATACGATTACTTTGAAATGTTAAAATTTTATTTTTCTTTTTTAATATTTTATATTTTGAACAAATAAAAAACTACTTTTAAAAATTATTTTTTTCACAATGTTTTAACGATAATATTTAACAATGACTCGTATTATCTTTTTAATAAAAGAAATTAATTACAGAAACAAGTGACAGGAAATAAAAGCACTTCTTTGAAGATTTTTTTGAAATTAGAGCAACCATCTATTTCCAGTTCAAAATTTTTAAAAACTTTGCACTTGAGGAGAAAAGAAACACGACAAGAAGAAGTAACCGTTGGCAGAAATAAGCATTACCTGCCCGAAAAAGAAGCTACCTTGTTTTATTGCTACATTAATTTGTAGTTAAAATAAAGAAAACAATGCTCTTTTCTTTTCTTTTCTTTTTCTGGAGTTCATCATGCAACATGTCAAAGCATCACACAGAAGGGAAAAATTTGTTGAGATTAAAAGGTAAGGAGTAAAACTCTTCACTCCTCGTATCTGTCTTGAACGAACGGAATCTGTCCCACCAGTGCATGCCTCTGTCTTTTCGACTTTGGTTGTCTTTCTTTCTCAATGTAACATCCAAGACAAGTGCCAAGGTACCACCAACAAATGCCTCAGATGCAAATGGCACGTTCATCATGTCATTAAACTATCAAAATCAAACCACATTTTTTACTCAAACTTATTCAAACAAAATCAAAGTGCATAGAACTTAGATATTGCATGCAAATTTGAGAGAATGAAGGAGTAAAGGTTGATACCCATCTTGCTCTTGTGTGTACAGGACCGTAGCCTTTAAATGCCGTGTATTCATTGAAGTATTGTGGTATGGAGAAGCCCATGAAAATGGAGAACCCTAAGATGAATTTGGTTCTAAAGCTGTTTAAATTGCAAAATTGAAGGAAACCTAGACCTGCTGAGCCTGTGTTGTGGGAACAAACAGAAAAGAGAGTAAATAAATGAAGCTGAATGAGTTTATATAACACAAAACCTGCTTCTTTTAAATTCATACTGATACTTACCTACATAGGCAAAGAAAAGACAGTATAAAGCTGCAACTATTGGAGCTGGAATTGAAGCAAAAACGGCTCCAAACTTTCCTACACAGTTCATGACAAATAATTAGGCTCAAGTTCATGTTCAAAAGGAAACAAATCACATCAGAAGAATTTCCAGCATTAAAAAAATCACCAAGAATTGAGAAGAAGATCATGAATCCAGCTGATATTTGAACAACTCTTCTACTACCTACACGTGTCAAAGCTAGCAGTCCTGCATTCTCTCTGGGAAATTAAAAGCCAATGATGTTATACAATTTGCACAAGGAAGATAATCATATGTCAAAAACATGGAACTATATTGAATTAGGATCTTACACAGAAACTGATGATCCATTCCCTGTGCCAAATATTCCAGATAACAGAATTCCTACTCCCTGATGCATCACAAATAACTATGATTAACTATCATCAAAAATTAGAAAAGTGAAAATATTAAAGAATGTAGTATAGTAAAGATAAAAACACTTAGTATCTGTTTACCTGCCAACCAACACCACGGCTAAGAACTGAAGGTGGTATTGGTGTTGCACTTGCGTACCTTGACACAGCAATGAAGGCGCCAGTTGACTGTTGAACAAGTAAATTTTATGTAAGAGAACAGTACTAAATCATTGTGCAACACAAAAGAAAATAGAAAGGACATTGAAAAAACAATGCATATATGGAAGTATAAAAATGAACTAACCTCTACTAGAGCAACAAATGAAGCAGTCATCATAGCAAAAGCTTCTCCAGCATCAAATGTAGGAGCTCCCCATTGAAAAGGGTAAGGGATTCTTATCCTGAAAATATGTTTTGACAAATAGAAACCCCATTCTTTCGTTATCATTTAAGATAGTCCAAACAAATAGTTAGCAATGTACACTACTATTATTGGAAAAATCGAAAGATGGATACCAAGGAGCACCCCCTATGATTCCTGCACGATCAGTTCTGCAAGTTATTTGAGTTTTAGGAGCTGAATTTCTGTAAGCTCCACCGACTGTAAGAAGATGAGCATAAATCCAAACAATTGCCACTGAGAATATTACTGCAAAGCGGTCAAAGATAGGTTTTTCTCCTTTCATCATATGAGGAATGTACTGCAAAAGACATGTCAAATTAGTGAAGAAAGAAAAAGAAAACATGAAATGTTAACACAGTTTAATCCGACATGTGTTTGGCACACTGGATAATGTTAAAAAAAAAAATGTGTATAATGCTGCAATTGACAGAAAAAGAGATTAGCTTCCAGAAAGTTATAAACTTATTAATCACCTGTGAGAAAACTACTAGGATGATGATTTCTGGGAGCCCAATCTCCACACACTTTGCAAGCTGGATTAAAAGCCACATTCAACACAGAGGGAATCAAACATTATAATTTTTAAAATATATAAAGGAAACAAGAACTAGTCCTTTTGGCAAATATGCATACCACAGGGAAACCCAGTTCATACAGCCCAAAGCCTGATAGAGCAACCAAGGGAACAGCAGAGAGAGGACTTAAGAACCTGAAAAGTACATAAAGTTATTCATTAGTATGATTTCAATAGCTCAAGACAAATCAATAACTTTCAGAATGGATAAAATTGTGTCAATAACTATAACTGAAAATGAGGTCAGTCTATGATACTTTTGAATGAAGTAAAATGAAAAAAAGGTTGTTATAATTGACGAAAAAGGATTATTATCTCTAATTGAGGAGTGTAGAATAGTATATAAGAATTAAATCTTTCCTAAAGAAACTAAATCAAAACCACCAGTTAGCATCTGAAGTAAACGAATTGCATGAATATCATAACTTAAAAAGAAAAGTGTGAGAAGAAATAGCACAAAGTTCAACTATTTTAGGCAGGGCAGGTTCAATAACCTCACTACATTGCGCCAAAGGCCACTGAAGCCAAGAACAATTTGTAGGGTTGAGGCAACAATGAGGGCACCCTGTGTTCCGCGCATTATCTTCTCAAATTTCTGCATGTTTGTTGCAATGCAGTTAAACATAGATGACGAAAAAGCAAAAGAAGAAGAAAAAAACATGAAGAACGACGAGGTTTGTAATGAACCAACCAACCTCCAGAGGATTCACAATGTCACTGTAGCGACCTGCCAGAATGATAGAAATGGTTGTTGGCACAAAGGTGTAGGATCCCCCAATAACTGCAGGCAAACGAGTCCCAAAGAATGTTTGGAAAAAGGTGTTTATGCCAGCCACAAACAGTAGAGTCTGAATCACTTTTGCTTTCTCTTCCTAAGGAAGCCAAATTGCAACCTCTATAAGATTTATGAGCTAACAATAATAAAAATAAAACCATTTTTTCTTAGAAAATGTTCCTCTATCTCTCTTTTTCAAAAGTTAGTGTGTTTGATTTCTATTGTCAAAATGCAATAAACAATATTGCTCAGACAATAAGAAAAAAAAAAGGTGAAATGTATAGAGCATTGTGTGGAATTGAGAGAGATGAAGAATATGAGAAAATATCTCCCAGTTGTTTTGCTTTTTAGTTGTAATAACATTTGCTTTGGGAAGAATTTTGAAAACTTAACAGGAAATGTAGAATAGTTTTAGAAAACAATTTTTGAAGCTAAGAAGTGATAAGAGCATCCAGCAGGTTCTTACATTTCCTCCTCCCATCTGGGGAACAAGAGAGCTGGGAATCAGAACAGTTGTTCCTAGCATCACCAGATAATGTTGGAAACCAAGTAGGATTGCCTCCGCTTCATTAACACAAATTCTAAAACTCAATCAACTTGTTTAACATGAATGTACACACGAAAACATGAATGCAATGAAAACCAGAAATGTTAGAGCAATTCCACACCAGAATGTTTTTGCCAAAAAAGAGCAAAAAAGTAAAAGAAAATGGTTCCAATGAAGCAGTGAACTTACGCCAGGGAGGAGGACTAGTAATGCAGAAGGAAACATTTGGTAATTGATCTTTCACTGGATGTGGCTGGTGCTCATCCTGCTTAGGTTGTGGTGCAGCTCCACCTCCTGCCATTCTACCAATCCTACTACAATTCACTTAATCAACTTGAATGTACTATAGCAACCAAACTCAAGCACAAAAACCAAAACTTCTACATCAACTTCTCAACTCAACCCCTGAAGAAGTTATGTTGTGCAACACTGGCAGAAACCAAAAAGCAAACGGTTGGAAGAGACTATCACTGTGTAGGGTACTTTTCCCAATGAGAATTGTGGAATGATGAAAGCAGTGGCAATGAGAAGAAACTGAAGGCACCCTCAAAGAAAAAATGAATATTTTCTTCCCTTTTGGGAGCTTCACACATTGAAATGAACAGAACAAGTCCAAGGGAGACAACTTGTCAGCAACGTAATGCAATGCAGCTAATGTTGGATGGTTTCTTAGCCCAAGACCCACATGGAGGCCAAGAAAACATGAAAAGCTAGTGTGAAGATGTGGAAGAAAAGGAAAAGGAGGGAGCCAGCTCCTCCTAAAGCAAGAAAGAAACCAAAAATACAAAAGAATCTCCGAGTTCAGTATTGCTTTACAATATTGTAATCCAATATTTAATGCTGTTAACGCCATGCTTTTCTTTTTAGTTTTTATTCAACACGTAAAGATAAAGTTTGAACAAAAGCAACTTAGACCTACACCTCTTTTTTACCTCCAAGTGTAGTATTTAACTATTACCAATATTTGTTGAAAGAAAAAAGTTCAATAATCAGAAACAATGAAACTAACAATATTATGAACTTCTAAGAATGAAACATTTTAACAGGGCAGAAAGTTTACCAGTTTTAACCTTTTAGTTGGAGTGAGTAGTGTTGCAGCATCCAAAGCACCTATTTTTTTACCTCTATTTTGCCTGAAAATTGGAACTGTAGCTTGGTTGTTAACTGTGACTTTTACTTTGAGGCAAAACAACAAACAGATAAAAGAAGCACTTTGTTATACGGTTGCAGCTTCTTTGATTATTTACTTATTGCATGAACCTTGAACCCTGCATCTCTCTCTTGGACTACTCGTATACAATCTCAAACCGCATTCTGTGACAGGGAAAACTGCTCATTCGTCTATTTTTTTTTTTCTTTGATCTCTTTCTTTCATGTAAATATAAAATTAATTTTTTAATAATTAAAATATATCTAAAATTAAGTTGTCAACCGCTACAAGAATTGTAAAAGAAAAATAGGATTTGTCTCCATGGACTCTGTCTCAAAGGTGAGTTATATAATTATACGGGTTAAATTATGTTTTTAATCTTCGAATTTTGACATGAAATTGAAATTTTTTTATGTTTAAAATTTTGATATATTTTGATACATTTTGATTCCTAACCTTTAAAAATGAATCGATTAAATATTAAATTAGAAACATGTTAAAATATATAAATAATTAAAATACTAGTATGAAATGTTGTTTGACATGGTAGTCAAAAAAATTTTAATGTAATTGAGCTAAAAGGATTATATTTATTCATTTTTTAAATTTAAAAACCAAAATATATCAAAATTTCGGATAGGAAGAATTCCAATTTCACAACAAAAAATTGAGCAACTACAAACATACTTAATCCATTGTATCCTAATTCTCAAAATAAAAATTCATCTTATTCTCGTATTATTTGAATTTATATATTTTTTAGTATTTAATATTAAATATTAATTAATTATAAAAATATATATATATATATGTTTACTAAAAGTAAGTTAGGCAACACTATAAAGACAAAAGAAACTTCACTTACGTTTCTTACATTATATAATAAATTAAAGGTAGTTTAATAATTTAAAAGTAAGTATCTTGTACTTATCTATTTCTATATAAATTTTAAATTTTAAATATTAATCATATTTATATTTAATTTGTCATTAAATTTAAAATGAATTCAAATAATAAATGCAAGTCGACTTCATTTATGATTCTTAATTTCTAACAGTTGTCATGTTTATTAATCTAACAAACCACCAATTTCACTCTCAAACCTCAAATCCCAATCTTTTATGTGGTCCTAAACTAATACATTATTTAATAATTTAAAGTACATTAAACTGTTACTTTCACTGGTCACGATATTTACATTTTTTTTTTATATTTTCAATAATAGTTTTTAGTAGTATAAAGCGTAATATTCTTTTAGTCAGATAAGAAATTAATATAATGTATACATAATAACGGAGGTAATGTAGGAATAGAAAATAAGAGATATTAATAAGTTTTTTGGAAAATTTTTAAACTACATCCCAAAGTTCATTAAAACAAAATTTCAAAGAGTCTTCATATAATGATATATATAATTTTTCAAAATTAATCGCTTAGTTTTTAAAATGTATATTAATGAAATTTAGACATAACTTAAATAGTTGAAAAAATATGTAGTATAAGTTTTGGTAGGTTACTTAAGTTATTTTATTTTATTTTCTAATTTAGGATCTGCCTAAGATAGAAGGTAAAATACTTCTAAAATTTATTGGTAACATTTTATTTATCTATAAACAATAAGGCAATAGTAGAAAGCAAATTTGTTAAATGTAACTTAAGTTTGACCAATGATAAGACCCCAAACTGCAATTTTACTATTTTTTAAACGATTCCAAGGTTGGTTGGATATATTCAAATACTAATCATGGTTGTTAAAAAAGCAGAGAGAATATGAAGAATTTATTTTATTTTTAAAATAACAATTTAGATTCATACTATAAGAATTGTGATGAATTTAAATTAAAGTCATGCTTTTACTTAAACGAAATTGATGTATATAAAGAATGGACAAGGTGTGATAAGTTATATGAATCTCTCAACAAAGTTTGAAATAATTAGTAGATAGTTTATGTTTTTTCAAAGTTTTTTTTAATAATGAATTGAATTGAAATTAAATGATTTCAGATTATTGTGCCACATTAAAGATTAATTTGAAATTTGTTTATTGTCATCATATCAGCATCTTTCACCCTTCATTTGAGGAATTTGTACTGACTTTTGTGTGTATGAATTTCTTTTCCGTTTATAAATTAAAAAAAAAAAACATACTTAAAAAATTTCACGACAGCATCAATGTGGATTGAATTTAAAAATAATAAAGTTGAATTGTTTTTGTTATCCTTTCCTTTAACATGAAGTAACTGGACGGTTCTTTCTTTACATCCACACTCAACCAGAAAATTTGTATGTACAATAAAAGAATATATATAACAGAAAGATGCATTAGTAATTTTGTCATCAAAATTTTATGTTAAGCATTAATATCAATTTTGACATCTAAGTGAAATTCGCATTTCATTGTTAAGAAAACATATATGAAAAATATAAAGACTAAACCAAAGGAATGTGAGATTTTTTTATTAGGTTATCTTACTCATTTGATTTTTATTTTTGTTAAAAAATATTAAATTAATGGTCCAATTTTTTTCTTTTCAATTTGATTTTGGTTTTTTAAAAGTGATTTAATTTATTTTTTATTATTAGTTTATCACAAACAGTGGTAAATTTAAAAAAATCATAACCAAATTAAGATAAAAAAAAATTAAGAAAATCAATTTAATACTTTTTAATAAAAATAAGAATTAAAAGAGTAATTTAACCTTTTCATTAAGACACAAAATTATTATCTAAATTAAGTTTAAGTAATTTGACTGCTCTAGATTTGATGATTTTTCCTTGAAGTCATGATGTAACTTTTTGAGTTTTTCTTTTTATGGATAAATATTAATGATCAGTATTTTATCAGTGTGAAACTGAAATCTACGGCCTCTTCCACCATAAGTTCATCAAATCGCCTTTATAACTCCAAGTATTAGTAAAAAATAAAAATACACTTATCTCAAAGGTGAAAAGGGTTAAAATGTATTATAATAGTAAATGAAAAGAATGTTTTAAATGTAATGAATTGTTATTGGTGAGATCTATTTGCAACAAAAAGCGTTTAGCTTACTTTCCTTGGCTAAAGCTTGTTCGCTTCCGTAATCTGCATCAAGCAATATGGAAGTGATTCTGAGCCCCACTGAATCCTACAAATTTTTCTTTCGATGTGGCCAACACATGACGTACAACTTTTATATTGATAAAATTTATTACAGAAAATTTGTAATAAATTATTAAAAAGTAAAAGGCAAATTGTAGGTAGACTTTTACTCATAATGATTTTTTATGTGAGATCAATTTCCAAAATCTCATTTTCAGACATATCAAATGTTTTAAGGACTTGCCAAGTTTCTCTCACTAAAATTTGTAGGGGTTTTCTTTTTTCACTTTCAATATTTCTTCTGCACCTCCAAATTTTTCTTAAAATTTAAAATTGTCCTTTGACCATTTTAAAAGTTTAAATCAATCATTTCTCTCATCTCTCTTATTTAATGAAAACTACTCTTCACTTTCTTTAAACCTAAATCTAGCCACCAGCCTCACCTTACTCCCAAATTCTCTGCCTCACTCTCCTCACTCTCTAAGGTCGTCCCCAAGCCACACTCCTCACTGTTTTTTTCTCTGGTTTCCCCCTTCCCTTCGTCATTCCTCTACATTAACACATTAACACAGGTAATCATATTCCTTTATAGTTTTTCATTTTTTGTGTTGTTGATGTCATGTTTGCCATGCATCTATAGGTATAAACATTTTTTGTGTTGATTGGAGTATAGATTTGTGAGTAAAACATAAACCACAAACCGGATGTCGACTTCCGCAAGTGATTTAATTACGAAAGTCAACTTTCGTAAGCCATAAAATGACGAAAGTGGACTTCCATAGACAAAAACAAGTTTCGGAAGTGGACTTCCGTAGATCAATGTGAATAGCATGAAAATGTCATGACCGAAAGTCGCCTTTCGTAATTAAAACTGACTTCCGTAGGTGTGACTTTTGTGATTTTAGTTGTTGACTTTCATAGTTGAAAATGACTTCCGTAATTGGAAGTGACTTCTACAAAAAGAGATGAGTGATTTAGTGACTTGTGCTCGGAAGTTGAGGTGCGCAAAAAATATCACCGGAAGTCAATTTCCGTAGATATTGGATTCTGAATGTCGACTTCCGATTGTTTTTTTTTTCAATATATCTTTTTTAATATTTGTTATTTTATCATTATTGTTATGTAATTTTTCTAGGTTAAGTTGTAACTTTTTCTGTACTTAATTTTAATGTAAATAATTTTTGATATTAATTAATTACAATTTAAATTAATTATAACTTTAATTAATTATAATTTAGAATAATTAAAATTTTAATTATTTACGATTTTTAATAACTTTAATTTTAATTTTAATTAATTCTATTGTTGAGTAAATATAATTTTATATAACTTTAATTTTTAACAAATTTATTCTAAATTTATTTTAATTTGAATTAAATTAAATTTAATTAATTAAAATATTGATTAATTTTATTTATAATTAATTATAATTTTAAATAATAATAACAATAATAATAGTAAATTATAATTTTGAATAATAATAATAATAAATTATAATTTTTAATAATAATAATAATAATTAATTATTATTTTGAAAAATTATAATTATAATTATTTATAATCTTGGATAATTTTAATTAATTATATTTTTTGAATAACTTTATTTTTAATTAGTAACATTAGTAATCAATACCAATTTTTTCAAAATAAAAAAAAATTAAAAACAAAATTAAAATATTCCTCCAACAATAAAATAAATATAAAAAAATAAAATATACATACATAAAAAGTAAACCATAAAAAATCAAAATAAATAAAATTAAATCAATAAAAAATAAAAATATTCATTCAAAAATATAATAAAAACAATAAATAAATAAAGAGTAAACTTAAACAAATAATAATTAAAACACACAATAATATAACAATAAAAAATATATAAACAAAAAATAAATATTCATGCAAATGAAAATTAAATAAATAATAAATAAAACATAAGCTATTACTCAAACTCTAACAAAATTATAAAATAAAAAAAAAATCACTTAGTTTATCTACATTACCAGGAAAACCTTTTACGAAAGTGGAAAAAGAAAAGAAAAACCATGTTATCTTATGTTATCTTAGCTTCATGCATCAAGAAGAAAAAGAAAAAACAAAATATATGCTACAACATCCGAAGACACAAAAGCAACTTACCACTTTTGGAAGAAAAAAAATCTACTCACCGGAAATTGACATCCGTTAAATTTTATGTTTGGAAGTCCACTTCCATAATTGCGAAAAATTAACTTCCTTGACCGGAAGTCCACTTCCGTAAGACTCGAGAAAAAACTTCACTTCCGTAATGGGAGTCCACTTCCATTTTACACGGAAACTTCCAGATGTCCACTTCCAAAAGTTGGAATTTTTTCATTGTGTTTCGGAAGTCGACTTCCATATATGAAAAAAAAAACTTCATTTTTGTAAAGGAAGTCCACTTCCATTTTACACAGACACCTCCGAATGTCCACTTTCGGAAGTAGGATTTTTTATTATCTTACAGAAGTCGACTTCCGTATATGGCTAATTGGATGAAAAATAACTTCTGTAACATGCGTTGCGTAGAACATTAAAAACCCAACTCTTTTTTTTTTCACCTGACATTTACCTCAAACATAAACTTATCAAATATAAACTTATGCATACCTTTTTTTCTAAGAAGAAATGAAGCAAAGTGGTGAAATATCAGTGGACCCTGAATTGCAAAATTCACACTTCAACAAGCAACAAAAGTTCTTTTACCGTTGGGGGAAGTGAAAGTGAAAAACTGCAAGTGGAAGTGAAAGTGAAAGAAGAGGGGGTGCAACGGTACATATACAAACACTACTGTCAATTAATTCAGTCAGCCAACTACCTCTGTCACTTCATAATTGTTTAATTATTACGTTTACCTAATTAATTTTTTTTTATCTATTTAATTTTTCAAGAGCATAAATGGAAGAGTATGAATCGTTGGAGGTGCAGAAGAAATATTGGGAGTGCAGGAAGAAACCCCCCAAATTTGTATTCATCATTGAAAACTACCCATTCTCAAGTCCTTTCAACCCAAAACTTGAAAACGACACCACTTTCAAATAATTTGATATTTTCAAGCGAAACTAAAGTCCACACATTTTTTCAGTATCCTATAAGTCTATTTTTAGTTTGCACGAGATGATAGGCCTAAATTTATGTAGTTTTGGTTCCGAAGGAATTATTAAAAAATGGTAGAAAAGGAACCACGCTAGAATCGCATAACTCTCTTTACATGAGTTGAATTTTGGTACGAAACTTTTTTCAACTAGTTTTTATCACCCAATTCCAATTCTCCATTAAATTCTATTATCATCAAAATCACATAGCTCATGTGAGATCATCGTGTTCATTTTGACCTAAAACCTATCGTGGGCCAGAAGTATCCGGCTCTGAGAACTCTTGTGGCCATGGTGCGTGCGCCTGAATGATAACCACAAATTCCTTCGTGTAGTTCTTTGATGATGTATTGGGCTTGCTCTGCCGTGACACACTTAAGTAGGGGTTGGTCGTATCCGCGTTTGTAGAGGTCATCGCCTACCATAGTGTACCTGGCGGTCTTGGCCAGCCAAGTTTTGTTCGCGTCGAGGGGGGGTTGCCGATTTTGAGGTATTGAATGTAAGGGGTGGTCCAGTTTTGGGTTTGGGTGGGGGTGATGTTGTTTGATGGGGTGTGGGTTAACGTTTGGCAAGTGTGTGTGTGTGATGGAAGGTGTGGATAGTGTTTGCTGTAGTAGGGATCGATTACGGTTTTTGAGTTTGGTACTGGCTAATTTGGAAAGGATGTCGGCCCTGACGTTGTCGCTTCTGGGGATGTGTTCGACGCGGACTTATTCAAAGACGGATTGAATAATCGCGCGGACTAGATGGTAATATTGTTGAAGGATGGGGGCTTTGATTTGGAATTCGTCGTTAGATGACCTACAGTGAGTTTGGAGTCGGTTTTGCATGTTAACTTCTTGACGCCGACTTCACGGGCTAGGGAAAGGCCGGCGAGGATAGCTTCGTACTCGGCTTGGTTATTCGATGTTTTGAAAGC
>Ga0214542_1008618_pt1 | contig 16628 bp, 7 predicted proteins | sample CNSS1metaG_FD_160096 | JGI IMG/M metagenome (GOLD analysis project Ga0214542, IMG submission 160096) | Root nodule microbial communities from cowpea collected in UCLA plant growth center, Los Angeles, California, USA - CNSS1 | ecosystem: Host-associated > Plants > Roots > Nodule | place: USA... | reverse complement strand
TCATAATATTATGTTTTCTTTACCGTAATTTTTTTTCTTTTATAAAAATTAATATTAAAGTAGTTAGAACACGGGTACGGGTATGGGTACGAGATTATACCCGTTACCCGATGGGGATGGGGATGGGGATGGGAAAAAAGTTTGATACCCGTTGGGTTTGGGTATGGGGATGGGGATGAATTTTTTATGCGGGGATGGGTATGGGATAGCGAAACCCGTCCCCGCCCCGTTGCCATCCCTGGTCACAGAAGAAATAGAAATAAATTATATTAACAGAATGATAAATCATCCCAAATTTGTCAAATTGAGTTATATTTTTATGAGTTTAATCGTGCAATAAAATTTAATTCATTTAGACGGATTAAGGAGTTGATATTTTAGGTTTAATTTGTTTTGACAATCTTTTCCAAAAAAGACCAAGTAAATATGTATATAGATAGATATGAAAAAGTGTATTTTTATTGTTTTACAGCTTGCATTAATTAGTTTCTCAAGAAAGAAAATGGTTTGACCTGATGTTTCACACTCTTTTTAGTCTTACCTTGATTATTAATTAATGTAAGTGATGATTAATATGTACGTGACAAAGTATTAGGTATGTAATTTCAGTTTTAGTTAAAATATTTGGTTGATCTTTATATTGTTTCGAAAATTTTAAGTAGCTCCTTATATTTTGATCGTTTCGATTTCGATTGGATTTTTATATTTTAATATATGATGTAATTTGGCTTTTTCTGATATCATACTAATAACGTTAGCTTATGGGTTATGTGTCAGTTCGATATTTTTCTTACTTTTTTTTTAATTCTTTTTAACTTTTATTGTATTTTTTTAAAAAAAAGTTATGTTATTTGTCAAGTGAGCGTCCAACCATGTGGTAAAGACAATGTAATATGACAGTAACAATGTTAGGTGTTACTATAATGCCAAGTGTCATGTGAAAAATTTTAATTTAGTCAATATAATTGTTATTTTGATTTAATTCAATCCTATTTTCTTTTTAAATAGAGAAATTTCATCATTTTCCAAATTGAGACTAAATTTAATTTTTATATAAATGTTATACTAATATCTTTATTAGAATTGATAATTTTATTAAATAGTTTTAACAAAATTAAGTTTATTTAAATTTATACTTTATATTGAATTTTGTTTAAATTTTGTTTTAAAATTTTAAATATATTTGTATTGATATTTTTGTTGGGGAATCCAAATAAGTATAAGTCCTACATTGAGTAAAAAGGAGAAAGTTAAGCACCATACAAGGATCAAGGCTCATAAATTCATCGCCTTGTCAATCCCCTGTATGTGGGTTGAGCTCATGCTCATTAGTGTTGTATCTTCCCAATGTCAGGTAAGCGAGTCCCGTTCGATTTTGGGTTAAGAGTGATATCATATCCCTTATATATGGGTTGTACTCATGTTTCTTGGTGTTGTATCTTCCTGGTGATCCTCTCTCGAAAGATCCAACAATTTTATTACATCATACCTTAACATTGTTTTTTATTTCAATTTATATTTTAATTAATTATAAAGATGCTACTTGCTAGTGGGGTTTTAAAACTACTAAGGTTGTTATTATTTAAAATAATTTAACTGAATTAATTTTTTCACATGTTTTATGTTGAATTAAAGGTTTTCACATTTAAAATTTCGTTAATTAACGGTTTTGTTAAATGTGCATGTGAAATTAATGTACTAAAATTCATTCATGTGTTTTTCTTATATAAAAGCTAATGTATTTTGTTTGGCAGAAAAATATAAGTACTTTTCTTGCATATAAATGTATTACTCTATTAAAAGGTTTTGTTTAATGTGCATGTGAAATTAGTGTACTAAAATTCATTCATGTGTTTTTCTTATATAAAAGCTATGTATTTTGTTTGGAAGAAAAATATAAGTACTTTTCATGCATATAAAGGTATTACTTTATTAAATCATCACTCTCTAATATTAATATAATAAAAATGATTATATTGGATCCTTATAATAAATATTATAACTATATTGAATAATTAAGCCAACAAATTAATTAATAAAATTAATTAATTATTATAAATATTATAATGAAAAGAGATATTAAGCCAACAAATTAATACATGTCACAAGAAAATACTATATTTCTTACGGAGTTTAACCGATAAAAAAAATCATTGATAAAATAGAAATTTTAACGAATTTTATGAATTTAATTATTGATAAAAATATTTGTTGATAATGAATATATCGGTAAAATATGTTAGTAAATTCATTAATAATTTAGAATTTTATTACAAATGGATATTTTTGTGGATAAATTTCGTAAATAAAATAGACAACAAAGTTCTTATTTTAGTTTTGACTATATCGTGCTAAAATTCATCATAAATCTATCAATAATGACTTTTGTTTTTTCAAATTGATTGGTAGATTGGTTGATAATTATTTTTTTTTGAAAATTTGTTGGTAAATTCATGAACAATTGTATTGTTTTTATTTCTAGTTTCCATTATTACCAAGGAAGATAATTGATTGAAATAATTTTAAAAAATTAAGACCAGTAAAATAATTAGGAACTCACGAAGATCAATCTAAACCACGAAAAAGTTGATTTTCTTTTAAAAATTATCTATTTTCTAAATTTTATTAGGTTACTTTAGATTAAAAAAAGGAACCAATCAGAATCGAACTAAAATATTTATTATTTTTAAATATAATATTATATATTTAGGGTTAATTATCAATTAACAAATATTAATATATAGTTGTTTTGAAATTTAACTATATTTTAATTAGTATTTATGTAGTTTTTAATGATAACAAATATAAAATGTAATTTTCAATTGTAAAATTATGTAGTTTATTAAAGAATAGGAAAGAAAATTAAAATTATAAAATAAAAATAATTATAAAAAAGAATAAGAATATACTTTTTTATGTAATAGGATTTTATTGCAAAATATTTAACAGCTTTTTTACATTTCTTTTTTTGTAAAAAGATATCTTCTACAAATTTTTTAAAATATTTAATACATTTTTTTAATTTCTTTAATAGCACAAGGAAATTAAACTTGGTTCAATTTTAGTTTAAATTTATATTAAATCAGGCTCAATAAAATAAAATTACATTTACTTTTTATATTTACTATAAACGATTATTTGGTAAGAGTTAAATGAAAGTCAACCGTAAACATCCAATAAATTTGTGCAGAAAACAAGACACCGGTTCATATCATACGACCCCTCATAACATCACCCCTTTACTTTTGTCGTTTGTTTTTATAGTAAACATTGAAACAGCTTATTATGGAAGTTTGAAACTAAACTGACAACTAATTTAACAAAATTTTAAATAATAACTCAATAAAACAAGAGATTTATTTTGAACAATTACAGCTTTAGTTTTACGGTTATAGGATATAAATAATATGGTTCAGATTGAGTTTTCGTTTTCCTGTAATCACTTTTAAGAGTTATAAATTTATTTTAAAAAATAATAATTCCTTAGTTATTTCAACCTTAGTATAAACGACTTAATAGGCAATATAAATGACTTAATATTTGTCTGACTAATATTACAATTATTTCCATTTATTTTTTGCATTTTTATTTTTCACAAATTTCATCATTAGTCTATTCACCAAAGGGTTACATCTAACTAAATTATTAGACATAAATTAACATACACGGGCCAACAAGTTTAGAATTTTAAAGAATTTACTAAACACGCAATATCAAAATATATTATTATTATTAAAACATTACTCGGTAATTTTAAACTTAATTTTTGTAATAAATATATATGAGTTTCCTTTAATCTGAATTAAACTATTGATGAGGAGGAGAAAAATATTCTATATGTTCCCCAACTACCATGTAATTATGTAATTATGTGATGACTATAGATACAGTGTATCACGTTTACTACGTCAAAATATAAAGACCATGCAAATATGGCATGCCAAATCCCAAACCACCCTTTTCTTTCAAAGCCCACCCTAATAAAGTTCTAATAATAACACATTCATCCTTTTGTCTTCTTCTCAAAATTCTTCAATAATTATTAAATCATTTTTTTTACATCACAGTCTCCAAGGAACAAATACATGCAACAGATACATAAAGTATAAAAAAAAAAAACTGTGTACTTAAATTTAATTACGCCTGTGACTTAATAAAGGCATAAAAATATAATTTTTAATCACGCACCCCAACAATAATAGATTAAGAAAGTGAATTTATTCCATAGCGGTACGAAGAGCATTAAAATCTGGTATAATTAATTTATTAATTTATTTATTATTAGTGTGAAACTAAGGTGACATATGTATGAGTGTGTATATGTGTCTGTAGTTGGAGTTTGGATGAAGTAGGTGATGGCGTAGCATGGGAAAGTGGGTCAAGAAAGGATTTTGGACGGTGGATGTGATGCCACGTGGAGAGTGGTTTCCCTGATCGTGGATGAATCTGAGAGATACAGCTATTTGAGGAGGTGATGCTGATGCGTAGCCGACCCAACCTTGTGCCACTTCCAACGAGACGCAAACAAGATCCAAAGTAGCGTAAGCACAGACACTTCACCTCATTCGCATCCAACGCCTTTCATTCACCTTCGCCACCTATTTCAATCTCAACCCTCCATTCCCACCCCCAATTCTTTATTCACCCTTTGTCTCTATAGTCTTAGCTTCTTCTGTCTTGTTGAATTCTTAGTTTCACTCTTTCTCTCTCTCTCTCTCTCATTTCTCCATTTTCTCCGTTCTACTTTTCACAGCTCAATGCCTTCCTCACTCCACCATTGAACCACATTACATCATTCTTCATCAATTTCTGCCATGGTATGTGCATGTATTTATCTTACACAACATACACACCACTCCAATTATACAACTAAATCATTCTTTTCTGTGTTTGTTGATTTTTTTGTTTTGTTTTTGCTATCGATTTTTTTAGCAGGACGCGACAATGGTGGTGCCTCCATGGTTTGAGCCACTCCTAACCACATCGTTTTTCAATGTGTGTCGCGTTCATGGAGACGCTGCGAGAAGCGAATGTAACATGTTTTGTTTGGATTGTAACGAGGATGCGTTTTGCTTCTATTGCCGATCCTCGCGACACAAAGATCACCGAGTGATTCAGGTGGAATCGCATTGCATAATTACGTTTACTTAATTTCTCATTGCTGCCATTTGCGTTTTCTGTCAGAGTCAAACCTGTGTGTTTCGTGATTGTGCCGATTGTGCTGATTGTGTGTTACCGTTGTTGTTGATTGTTGATTATTATCAGATAAGGCGATCTTCGTATCACGATGTGGTGAGGGTGTCGGAAATTCAGAAGGTGTTGGACATCAGTGGAGTGCAAACGTATGTGATTAACAGTGCGAGAGTTTTATTTCTGAACGAGAGGCCTCAACCGAAGTCAGGGAAAGGCGTTGCTCACATTTGTGAGATTTGTGGAAGAAGCCTCTTGGACCCATTTCGGTTCTGTTCTTTGGGGTGTAAGGTGAGACATTATCTTGATTAATTATTATTATTAATATTAATATTGATATTATTTTAGTTTAATTTCACTCTCACACAACCATACACCATTGTTCATATCATATCATTATCAAAATGAGCATAATTCACATCTCAATTTACCTTTGTCATATGGGGATAACACCCACCACCCGTACATCGTCACCTACATTTGAAAGCCCATCAACATCATAATTATATTTCCACCGCCATTAATCATCATGTGTGAATGAATGTGCGTATAGCTATCTATTTATCTAATCTTCTTCCATTGACATTTTGGTATACATTTATAATAACAATCTTAGAGGTATATTTATATTGGTAGCGAACATGGCATAATGAATTAAAATAATTAATGCCAAGTATTGTTTGAAATATATAGCTTGTGGGAATAAAGAGAAATGGGGATTTGGATTCTAAAAACGAGACACCAACAATGGAGGGCATGTCAAGGAGATTGGTTTCTTCAAGGCATCACCAAGAAGAAGAATTGCGTGAAGGCTCACAACAAGACATGTACCCGGCCACGCCTTCTCCACCTGCTTCAAACGCAAGGCGAAGAAAAGGCATTCCTCATAGGGCACCTTTTGCCTCCTAATTAATCAATAATTTATTATTTTCTTTTTACCCTCAAACTTGGTGCTACATGCATATATACTCCACATATATTCAACCATTTTTTTTTTCTTTCAAACAATTAACCCCTCTTTGGGGGGAATCTGGCTGGTATAATTTATTTTTTTCAGTAAAGAGAAAAAGAAATGGTAGGCTTTGGTGGAGGGTGTCACAACTTGTCCAATGTCCATGAAGTGGGAAAGCAAAAGAAAGGAAAGGGTATATAGGAAAGTTCCTTCTTTTGAGGTTTGGGTCCCAAAACAACAAATTATCCCTTGTGAAGAACCAATAATGCATATTTGTTTAATATTTAATAGTTGCCAGTGTACATGTCATTAAGAAATTGAAAAGCAGCACTTTGTGGACTCCGTTTCATAGTTTTCCATGGTCCACCATCCACATGGGCGTTTACATCAAGTTAACTACACCGTTTACATTATAATAATAACAATAATAATAATGTCTAGGTAGGAACTTTTTTTCTCAAAGTTAATTTTAAATTTTTAAATTACCCTTTTTAGTTATATATATTTTTCATAATGAAAAAGGGTGTGACTTGACTGTGATACTATTTACTCACCAGAATTTGTACTTGTACATTCATTGATGTTTGCATGTAATGTTTTAGAGCCAAACACAAATCGGCACTTTCTACCCCTTCTGCTCTTATTCTTGTAATTTTGTAGTTTATGTGTCTTTCTCTCTATCCTATCCACTTCATGGATTTGTGAACAGGAAAATTATGAAAATGGAAATGGTAACAAATATGAATCAATTATTGTGTTTTATAATTAGGTAGTGTCGTTTTCGCTGTTACATAATTAAATCCATGAGCCAAGGCAATTAGGTAGAGCAGATATGAATTGATCCCTACTCAAAGTTTTCAATTCTGAAAACGCGTGTCACCCAAATATAACTACACTACATACGTTAATTAAGATATTCTTTTTGAGTTTTTAATAACATGAACATCCTCATTCAATACGGATTTAGTTGTTACACTATTATTTAACTTTAACCATTATTCAATCTTCCTCTCTAAAAAACCTTTAATTGTAATATTTTTTATAACAATCAATAAAAAAATGAGTTTAAATACATTTTTTATTACAAAATTAACTTGTAAACTGATAATTATATTTATTTATATCTTATAAATTAACTTTATTTTCAATCTATTTTTAAAGTGAGGATTACATTTTAAATTTCATTAGTGTAAACAAATAATAAAATGGACTTTCTCATTTTTCATTTTTCATAATACATTGTTCAAACGTGCATATATATCTTTTTTATCAAACTATTAATTTGTTTGAAAAATTCCTCATTCATTTTCAATGCTATAGTTTCCTAATTATAAGTACACCTATCACTTTAGGATATTAAATCTGAAGTTACAATTGCTTAGTCTTTTCACACTTAATCATCACAGCAATTCGCTTCAAATTAACTTGTTTCATCTTCTTTTCTGGAACATTCACTTGCAATTCATGTACTCAGAAAATGACCACAATGCAATTAACATGTACACAAAATTGACAAGTAAAGAATGATCATTGGACACTATGAAAAATAAAGTAAAATAAAATAAAATAATGTGAGACATCCAAATTATCGAGAGACATTTAGGTGTTTTATTTTATCACAATGTCTCGGAAAGAGTAACATAAAATGGGGAATTTTCTAAGTATGTTATTGATTTGTTGATATCCAAGACTAGTCCTTATAATATTTAGCTGTCATTGCTTCATTGAACCCTTTTCATAGCAATTTTAATTTCCCTTTTTCATCAAGTGTGGTTGATTCTAATTAATGTGTACGTGTGTATTTAGAGATGGAACTAAAAAGGGGACGAATCTTATATCAATAATTTAGGAATTTATAATGATATTTTTTATATTAAACATAATTTTAATGTCTAATTTATACGTAAAGTAATTAGAGTTTATTCTCTTCACACATTATTATAAGGTAGTGTGAGTGAACTTTTCTTTCTCCTATACATGTTGTATCACTCTCCTTGCACATGAATAAAGATATGAAAAAATTATACACTTCTAGTAATTAAGAAATGTATAATTTTATTTTAGACTTCTTCTTTTGTATTTGTGTGTTTCGTTTTCATCTGATACTTTATATCCTAGTAAAATTCTTTAACATTTTGTGCATACTTGTGTTTTACTTTTGTAGGTGTAGGCCGGTAACATCCCGACCCAACCAGATGCGTAGATGGTCGGGATCATCCCTGCCCAGACAGGGTTGGCCACATCTCGGCTCGATGGAGGGTGTTCGCTTTGCAATCCCAACAAAACATAAAGCACCATAGGGGCATGGGCAAGGTAAGAAGGCCGGGTATATCTCGACCCATTTGGCCGTGTATATCCTGGCCCAATAATGTTATGGATGGAAAATGAGACTGTTTTTTTGTAGAGGTGCAGAGGAGTAACGCGTAATCTCATTAAATAAGGAAAAAGTTGATCCTTGACAAGATATAGAGAACAAATCTCAGTCAAAAAAGAAAGAGCTGATCCTTGACAAGGTACAGACGAACAATCTTAGTCAAAAAGGAAAGAGTTGATCCTTGACGAGGTACAAACGAACAATCTCAGTAAATAAGGAAAGACCAACGTATACAATCTTAGTCAGAAAGGAAAGAGTTGATCCTCGAATACGAACGACCCGCAAATAATAATAATAGGTTTGCTAAGAGATTAATATAAATTAGGGTCTAATGACTACACAAAGGTATGTTTTTCTCACTTTGCTACATACGCCTCATATCGAATCACTACTTGACTTGAGCGTCAGAGTGCCTACAGGTACCCCACCCTCGGAGTTCACGCAATGAGCAGATCCAGGGAGAGTCCAGAGAGGAGCGGAGGGAGGATCGACACAGAGGATTCTTGAGATCGTCTGGTTCCATACTAAAAACAGTGCCGATTAGGTACAACTTTCTTTGTTATCCACCTTGTGAAAAAAATCAGTATGGTATCAAAGCGGGTATAGCCTGCTTTACTTCCGCTGTAATCTTTTTCTTTCTTTATCTTCTCGGTTCAATCTTTATCTCATTAGTTCATTCTTTCTTTTCTTCTTGTGTCTTTTTCACTTGTTCTTTGAAAAGGTTTCAAGTTTTATGGCATCAACGAGTACCAATCAAAACGCGATGGACATGTATCAAAACCTAAGAAGTCCTTATTATCTACATCTAGGAGAGAATCCTAGAATCTTATCAATCAACAACTAGATTGCACAAACTATCATCCCTAGAGCATGACATGCGACGTGTGTTGCTTTCAAAGAATAACATGAAGTTTATCGACGAATGTTTGTTTATTCCTCAAGATGATTCTGGGTTACAAGAAGTTTGGAAAAGATGCAACATGATGTTCATCTCTTGGATCACCATAACTCTTAATTAATAGATTGCACAAAGTATTATTTACATTGAAGATGCTAGGACCCTTTAGGAAAACATGAAAGAAATGTTCTCCAAGGGAGATCGTTTTAGAATTTCGGACCTCCTACAACATATACATTCCATATGACAAGGAGAAAGAAGTGTTAAAGCATTTTTTACAAATTTGAAAGTTTTGTGGGAGGAACTAGAATCTTTAAGACCTTTTCCAAATTGCACATGTAAAATAAAGTGCAATTATTCTTTGATCAAGAACGTTGTCAAACATAAAGAAGTCAAGACGCAAATATTGCTAATGGAACCTTTGCCAAGCATTAACAAGGTCTTCTTGATTGTCATACAACAAGAAAGACAACTTACAAATAACATTTTCACTAAAAATATTTCAATCATAAATTTATCTAGAAACCAAGGAAATTGGAAGCAAAAGACTCAAGGACATGGAAGATGTCATGCATAGAATAATTGGAAACAATGCACCAACTACTACAAATTATACCACACTGTAGAGGAATGCTACTTAAAGCATAGTTTTCCTACTTGGTATAAGCATAAGGGTGATTGTGATTATTAAGGAAAAGTGAACAATATGATTAATGATGGGAAGATTGACATGAATGATGCAAATACTGATAGTACAGACAAAACCAATCAACAAAATTCAAATGCTAAGTTAAATTAGTTTACTCAAGAACAAACATAGTAAGACATTGGACATAAGGGGAACAATTTTAGTGGCAAGTTTAAGACTAAAAATCTTGCTAAAGGTAAGCATGGTAATATTTCTTTGATAATAGATACAAAAGCTATTGATCATATATCACATTTTATAAACTTTCATAGAATAACACCTATTCGGGTCAAACTTCCTAATGGATCATATGTTACAAAAAAAATGAGGGAATTGTGAAGTTTTTTGATAACTTTTCCTTAAAATATGTCTTATACATACTTGAATTCATGTTTAATCTCTTATTTGTACAATGTATCACTAATTCCTATATTTGTAAACTAACCTTTACTTCTAAGGATGGTTAGATACAAGATGTGAAATCTTGGAAGATGATTAGACAGACTGACCTACAAAATGGATTATATGTCTTGAAGGTTGCATAAGTAGAACACTTTCTAATGTCTTCCTCCTTAAGCTAGGAAGCTCTAAGCAAGAAGATGAGTCCAAGGATGGTTGATGCTCTCGATTTTAGTGACTTAGGTGAAGGAAATGTGGTATTTGGGTGCTCTCTAGAGAGGTTGGGAAACTCTAGAGGAAGGTGGCTAGAGGATACCACATGGGATGCTCTAGTCTTGACTTTGGAGAAAAATAAGTTGGCTTAATAATTTGGCAACATTTCATTACTAATATCAAAGTAGTTTTTACAAGGGGGAGACACCTCTATTTATTAGCCAAGTAACCTTAGAGGTGTCTCCAAATTTGGAAAAGCAAAACCCTAATTACACTAACTTGGAGGCCTAGGAAAAGTTATCTCCATTAGGAGGATGACATGTGGCCATTATTATGGGAAAATCCTCTCCATGGTTAGAAGGACACATGGCCACGACTAAGGAGAAATCTTCTCCATTAGGAGGAGGACACATGGTCATTACCTCCCAAGATGGGACACCTCTCAAGCTTGGAGAACAAGGCTCTATAGGCGCATGCTGACTCTAAAGTCAACCATAATATGCGCCCCTTTTGGGTCAACCATGGGTGTTGACCTATGTTGACCCATGTTGACCAGAACCCTACACTACTTGGCTTATGATATAAGACCCAAAATAAACCTACTCTACTAAAAGTGCCCCAAAGTGGCACAAGAGAATAAGATCTTGGGCACACCTTCCACAAATGACTTTAACTCTTCTTGAATGTGTTTGGTCATGCTTCTTGTGATTGGTCCCATGGCTAGGAGCTTGCCATCACTTTGTTAATGCTTTGGATGCAAATCAAGGAATGAGTAGATAAAGCGATGACAAAAATCTCTAACACCTCAAACTTGGCCACCCTTCTGATAAGATTTTGAAACATATTAGTCATAACTTTAGATATGTTCAATTTCAAGAAAAATGTGTTTGTGATGTGTATCACTTTGCTAAACAACATAATCTTCCTTTCAATCATAGCTATACTCGTGTTGAACAAAGTTTTGATCTCATTCATATAGACATAAAGGGACCGAATGTGGACATGACCATGAGCAAGGGTAAGGATCCACTTAAAGGACTTAGAGGACCTATAAAAAAGGCTAGATAAAGGAAAGCAAAACAAGCTTTTCAACAAGTGTTCTCCACAATATTAGAATACAAGCCCGAGTTTCAAGGAGAAAAGACCAATGTGGTGAATTGTATCATGGCCCAAATGGAGGAGGACTAACGCGCCACATCGCTTCATTTTTTTAAGTGATTAGTTTGTTTAAATAATGACTCAATCCTTTGTAAAATTGGCTTACCAAATTATGTTATGGGCTAATCAATTAATGAGCTTTAGTTTGGTTTTATATCAAGTTGTAATAAGGGCCCAATTGAAAACTTAGTCATCAGCCTTTGGGAGACCAAGATGAATAGTTGAATGCTTTTGGATGACTTTTGGTTTTTATAATTTCAATTACAATCAACCATTAAGCATTGAGATTGTTATTAACTTAAGTAGGATGTAATTTCAATTAATGGATCTTTGTAATTATGATGGCTATGTTTCTATATAAGTTGAACCATTTATATCAATGAGATAAGTTGAGTTGTATTCTGAAATATTAGAGTTTAACTATTTTATCTTAGTGAGTTTCTAAAATATTGTCCAACTTAGAGTTTTAGCCACTTTCCAATCCACCTTCTCACTAATTTTCTAAATTTTCTACATGGTTCTAACCTTAAAGATCCTAAGTTAGCCCTTGTGCAAATGGAGTTTACATTATGACCTTTTAACATTGCTTTTATTTAAGGTTATAAATATTTCCTAACTGTTATTGATGATTTTAGTAGGTATACTTTGATATTTCTAACGAAATCAAAAAGTTGAGACTAGGGTTGCTCTGAGTAGATTCATTAACCTTTTTCATAATCAATTCAATTGCAAAATTAAGGTAATATGACCGGATAATGGATATGAATTTTCTTGGGATAGTTTATATGATAGTCAATGTATTATCCACCAAACTAGTTGTGTAGAAACCCCTCAAAAAATTTTGTAGTGTAAGGAAATACCAACACATTTTGAATGTTGCACGCAACTTAATGTTTCAATGTAAAATACCTCTTATTTTCCGGTCCTATGCTATTACCCATGTTGTTTATCTTATTAATAGAACACCTCTAAGATTTTGAGAAAGAAAAAAAAACTCCTTATGAGATTGTTCATAATCAGTTGCCTAGTTTAGATTATATGAGAGTGTTTGAATGTTTGAGCTTTGTTTCTAGTTTAGAAAGAGATAAAACTAAATTTGATGATAGAGGTAGAAAATATATATATTTTTTTCTGGGTGATAAATTTGTTATAAAGGATATGTGGTCCTATATATCACTAGTAAGGAAGTTCACATTTTAAGGAATGTCAATTTTTATGAATATGTTTTTCCCTATGAAAAGAACTCCAATTGTAACATCAAACTTGTTGAAGAAAATGATGTTTTTGATTCCTCTTTTGAACTTACTTTTCCAAATGAAGTTAACAATATAAGTGATGAACAAGATACACACACCTATGATGAAGCTATTAAATCCTTTGCATGGTGTGAAGTTATGAAGAAGAAACTACACACTTTAGATCAAAAGCAAACCTGGTGTATAACTAATTTACCGAAAAAGAAGAAACCCATCAGATGTAAGTGGGTGTAAAAGATTAAATATAATTATGGATAGATAGAACGATACAAGGCGAGACTTGTTGCAAAAGGATACACACAACAAGGAGTTGACTACTTAGACACCTTTTCCCTATAGCCAAGCTCACCACTGTAAGGCTTTTCCTTACCATTGCTGCCACACAAAGCTGACACTTGAAACAACTTGATGTTAACAATGTGTTCCTCCATGGTAAGCTAAATGATGACATTTATATGCTACCTCCACCAAGAATGAATGATTTAAAACATGGTTAGGTATGAAAATTGCTAAAATCTTTATATGTCTTAAAACAAGCCATCATACAATGGTATACAAAGTTGTCCAATTTTCTAAAAAATATTGGTTTTGTTCAGTATGTTTTTTACCATTCTTTATTCACAAAACACACTACAACATTCCTTGTTTAAGTAGATGACATAATTCTAGCTAGCAATTCCATCTCCGAAATCATAATAGTGACCGATCTTTTGGATAAAGCTTTTAAGGTTATGGATTTACGAGTTCTAAAGTGCTTCCTTAAGCAAGAGGTTGCTCAAACCAATAAACGAATGCCTCTTCTACAAAGAAAGTATGTGTTGGACGTTCTTTAAGGCTTTTGCATTATTTATAGTTGTATCATCCAACAAGAATTGGATTATACATTTGTGTCACAACCGGAATCGCGACGGGACGACGAACCGAAAAAAAAACGGGTTTTAAAAAAGATTTGGGAGTCGCCACCATAGTTATTCTGGAAAACTATGGAAAACCATAAAAAACGAGACAAGTCTGCGAAAAACCAGATTTTGGATTCGGGAGTCGGTTACGCGTAGGGAAGGTGTTAGCACCCTACAGTGCCCGCCCAAGGGTGGTACCTTTAATTAAAAATGCGAAGTTGATGTGGTTTTCAAAATATTAATTTTCCCCAAAAATAATAAGGCAAAAATGCTAAAGGAAACAAAATATTTTTTTTAATTTCTTGGGCCCGACAAGGATTGACCTTGGTCCTACGTATTCTCATTTAAAGTGAGAAATCAGGGTTACGTAGTTCTTAAAAGATATTTGGAAAACAATTTGAGAAAATGATTTGATTTTTTTTGGAAGTGAACCTGACAAGGACTGGCCTTGCTCCTACTTATCTCACAGTGGAGAATCAAGGATCACGTAGTTCTTAAAAGATATTTGTTGGAAAATGTTGATATTTTTGTATTTTTGAAATTTTATATTTTTTGGTATTTTTGAATTAATTGAAAATATGTGTCACACGACGCGAGCGGTCGGACAGACACTAAAAGAAAAAGAAAATTATTTTTGGTATTTTTGAAAATAAGTGTCACGCGGTGCGAGCGACCGGACAGACACCATAAAGTGAAAGAGAATATTTTAGTTTTTTAGATTTTTATTTTTTTCCATTTTTTTGCAATTTTTGATAATTTTCAAATATTTGTTTTTTTTAGAAATAAAAAAAATAAAAAAAAACGAAAATAAATAATAATAATGAAAAAGTAAATAAATAAAAAGAAACAAATTAATTAAGAAGGATGAAAGTGGAAAACAAAACATGAGAGTACATGAGTAATTAGTGAAAGGTACATGAAGTAAATGAGGTGTCTTTATTAAAAGTGGGGATACAAATGAAACAAGTATAAAATAGGAATAATACACAAATGAGTGGTGGAGTTAGTGAACTTGGGTGCAAGAAATAGTTACTAGAAGTGTGTGTAGTGAAATATAGATTGCAATCAGTAACAACAAAGGGTCAAAAACAGGCCCAAAACAAACAAGGGATCTGGGAGTGTGCAGAGATTAAAAATGGGGGTGCGACAGAGAGAAATACACAACAAAAACAAAACAAATGAGTGGAGGTGCACAAATTAAAAAAGGGGTTCACGAAGAGTTCCTAAAGCAAAGGGGGTGTGAGAAAAAGGGATGGAGGTGCGGCAAGCTGAAGTGGACTGATTCAATTTTCCTAAGACACATTAAAACCTAATTAACCTAATGTTTTCTAAATCCAGATTATGAGTCGTGTTTGGATGATTGTTACGTGGAGATGATGTTGCATCATAGTAGGAAGTAATGGCTGGTTTTGGTTTACTTTTCAAACGCTGGTTTCAAATAAAGCTAGGTCGTGGTGTTTGGTGATAGTTAAAATGAAGGAGCAGATAGTCTTTTTAAACTTTTCGGCACAATCAAAGTGAGCAGGTAGGTAACAATTATTCATTCTATATGCATTAAAGCTTCCGCCTAAAACAAAATTTTGTTGTCTTATTCAAACCAAATAAATTGTGAGTTGTTGTTATATAGTGTTGTTATGGCGCTTATCTTAGAAAAATATTTATATCTTTTGTATTTATTTTTAAGATAGCAAGGAAAAGTCCATCTAAACTCACCAAACATATTTCATTATGTACTTCCCTTTCAGTTAAAATTTATTATTATTATTATTATTATATAAAAGTATGATAAATTATATATACAATTAGCAAATTATTTATTTATTTCTCTAGATAAATAATTAATTATTCAAATATATAAGGTTGAGGACATGAAATTTTTTTAATTAAAATTAAAACTTCACATGATATATTTGAATAAAAGAACTTCATTACCTTACGCTACTGTAATATTTCTCATTTCAATTTCAATAGTGTTTACACATATTGGTATCAGATTGTGCGTGCTTGATCTTGATGCAGAACTAAAAACAATATGGGAATGTATTTTTAGAATCGATACTAACGAAGAATGCGAAGATATGCACGCATAGCTTATGTGATAAACCAATGTATTAACTTCTGGTAGAGATGGCAAATAAATCCGTTCCCGTGGGTATTGCCCGAATCCGTTCCCGTTTTGATGGAGAATCCCGCATTGACTGGGTATGGGTATGGGTATGGGATGTACGTATCCCGCCATAATACCCGTCCCCGCCATATCTCCATCTCCATTTAAATTATTAAAATATTCATAATTAATTAAGTAACTATATATATATATATATATACTTTCTATTTTTTATTTCTTTTAATTATTTGGTTTGTCATGAAACTCATTCGCATATCTAATATATTTTTTATCTTATCATAACTTATGTAATTATGTTAAAATGATTTATGTTAATTAAAAATTTTTTATGCCTCACATTTGAATTTTTCTATTATTTTTTAATATTTTTATTTATTATATATTTTCCTTTCACATGAGAATGTTTATACTATCAATTTAAGGTAATATAAAAAAAATTATTTACTTATTATTATTAATTTTTGTTTAATTTG
>Ga0214542_1008615_pt1 | contig 16632 bp, 8 predicted proteins | sample CNSS1metaG_FD_160096 | JGI IMG/M metagenome (GOLD analysis project Ga0214542, IMG submission 160096) | Root nodule microbial communities from cowpea collected in UCLA plant growth center, Los Angeles, California, USA - CNSS1 | ecosystem: Host-associated > Plants > Roots > Nodule | place: USA... | reverse complement strand
CAATAAAATATATAAATATATATATATATATATATATATATATATATATATATATATATATATATATATATATATATATATATATATATATATATATATATATTAACAATTATCCTTGAATTTATCCAAATAATCCAATTGGAATATTGACACCAGTTTCTTTTAAAGGTAAGGGTTTTTCCGTAAAATTATTTCTTTTTTGAAATTCTTCCATCTTCCTTTTTTGTGTTCATATTTTACTATTTTTGTCCTTTGTTTTCTTTATTAAATATTTAGTTGTTATTTGGGTTTTAGGTTTTTTCTTCTCATGTTTATAGCCATAATTGGACTTTGCTTTCAAATGTCTCTCCTTTACGGAAAAGAATTTTTTTCTTTTTTGCAAATATCCCAAAGGGTTTTATTTCTCCACACTTTAGAAGAAGTAATCTTCATTCTTTTGGCTATTCAAAATCGTAGGTAGAATAAATTTGTTGTTGTTCTGAGTTACTTATTTCTTCTACTTTAATCGAGTAAGATTTCTAAGTTTACTTCTGTTTGTTTCTTTGAAAGATGTTTTTAAAAAAACTTTTTCTCCCCATTTTACATCTCATATTGTTCTTCTACTTAGGTGTTTTTATTTAACAGACAAATCTTTAAATGGTTAATATGTATAATTTCATAACTTTGGTTATTTTTTTTATTATTAAGGTGTTCATTTTGCTGATAATTTTTTGTTCTTTTATATTTTTCAAGTTCCTTAGGCCATGGTTTTACTCCCTTTTGAAAAAAAAAAGATTAAAGCTTTCATGTAATTTTATTATTATCACAACCCGATAAGTATTTTTTATTTTATTCTATTATTGAATATTTTGTTGTGTGTTAAATCTTAAGTGGTTTATGGACTTACCTCCTGAAAAACATCTCTAACCATTTCACAATAATAAAGTATTAAAAAAAAGGCTTGTGGCATGAAAACCTCGACAAGCTATCATGACTAGTCTTCCTCCCATAAAACTACTCATTTTGTCGAAGCTTTGAACCATATCTACGGGAAGTCTCATGATCAAAGTAAGTATTTATTCTAATCTTTTCATACATGTTATTGGCTGCTTTTCTAAATTCCAAAATCTATGAGCATGGACATGTGTTGGATGAATAGGTTCTGGAGGTTTCAACTTCCAAAACTGGTAAGCATGGACACTCAAAGTGTCACTTTGTTGGAATTCACATCTACATAGGCAAAAAGTTTGAGGATATTGTGTCATCTTCCCATAAATGTGATGCATGCATGAGTGTCTTTTATATTTAGATTTTACCTTTTTTATTAGACCACTAATATGTTTATTATGGTGTGATTAATAAGATTTAAAGTACACTTATTTGTTACTCCTTCCCTCTTTTTACTGATACCTAAAAGTAATTTTTCATGTGATGTAAATAAAGTTGTTTTGGTAGGTCAAATGGTTATTTGATTTTCTTTGATTGCATGTTTGGATTATTTTAATTTATGATCAAATTTCTTAAAAGTTGTTGAATCAGACCAAATGATTAAAACGATTCAATAATAAATTAGTTTTTTCTTACATTTTTGTCTTTATGAAATGCATGTTTATTCAGTACTTCTAACTTAAGATGTACGAAGGCTTTGGGTGATTACTTAGTTGAAAGGAATATCACGGGAATTTCTAAGTAATTTATGTAAAAAGATGTTTTGCAAAGAATGTTGTTCTCTATAATTTGCACAACTTTAAGTTCTGATTTCTGATTTTGATGTTACTTTGTTATGAAAAAAATGATATTGATACGTAGATTATGGCAAGATGGAAGTGTTATTGGTGTTTTGAGCATGGAGAATTCCAAAACAGATGAGCAACTACTTCAGATGTCTAAGTCATGGGAAATTGTAGGTAAGTCATCTATAATTCAGTGTGACGATGGGTTGATGCTTATTTATTACTTATTTGTATATCTTTGAATTCTATGTGTTTTTTCATTATCATTTTGACATGTAAATTTTGGTTGGATTTTCATTATCATGGTGTGTAAGAACTTTCCCCTCAATTTCTCACCATTTGATATCTTAGTCTATGTGACTCAGATCATTAGTGAAACAAAGGAGTCTTTGTTACAACATAGTGTCAATACTTGATACATAGCTCAAACAATGGTTCACACATAATCCCATATGTATGACCCCAAATACATACAAATTTCGTCAATCTCATTAAGCAATGTCATGTTATATAACTCATTTAAACAAAAACCACAATTTAATTGTTAATAAATTACAATTACTTTTCTACACACTAAAATAATATTCAAATATAATATATTGATCAAATATAATAATATGATGAATAATAAAATAGTTTTATCATTTTGCAGTAGTGGACATGTTTTCTTTAGTTTATAAAATAATAAAAATAAAAAACTCTCTCGATTGGCCAACACATGACTCACTCAACAAATTAAGCATTGTTTGTCCAATCTAAGGCATTAATGTTAGAAATATTTTAATATAATTTAAAAAATATGTAATTAAAATATTTCCTACGATTTATAATATTTTGATGGATTTTTAATTTTATGATATATGCTATTTATGGTTAATGACTATATTTTTTATTACGAATTAATATTTAACTTAATCAGACTTATTACAATTTACTCATGTGTCTCCTTTTTCTACTTATAAATACCACATAGGTGGATGGGGAAAGACACATAACAAACACTAGAGTTCTCTCAAAAGTGTTGTTCTTTTTGTCTCTATATTATCTCTTAAAGCAGTGGTGTTCATAAGGTTCATATATCTTTCGCTACACTCGATCGATCTGATGGATTGTTATATCTTGGGAGAGGAGCACATAATATTGTGTTTGCCCTGTGCATTGTGGGCATTTTCTCTCTAAGGATAACACTATGCGTGCCTGATATTTCTACTTCTTTTCTTATGTAATTTTTATCTATTATTGTTATAAGAATGGTTGGGTGTGATTAATATTCTTTTATTCATACATATGTTTTGGTATTTTATATTGCTCTCATAATTATTATATTATTTCATATTTTTATTATTAGTAATGTTATTTGCTTAATCATTTTATAAGAGTTACCACACCTAGTGCATCTTAGTTGCCCAATGAGAATTTACTCACCAACTGACCAAAAGTCTCGAGTTTTCCATTAATTTAATTTCACCCGATGAAAATTGGCTCACCAAGTGACCACTAGGAGTTTTTACCTAAATACCTCACCTAACGAATGTGGCTTACCTAGTGACCTAAGCTCCCAGGTTTTCAACTAATTGAATTTCACCAACGAGAATTTTGTGCTCGACCAACGATTCTACATAATTAAGAAAACTAACACAATATGATAGATGCCCAATTGGTTCCAATTGAGATTTTTCTTCATTTATTATGCTTAACATGATTTTTTTTTTTTAAATAACAACTTTCCACAACTCAACATACAACAAATTTCTCATCTTGAATTAATTCATATCAATAAAGCAATTTCATCTCAAACTAAAATATTTGTATTCAAATGACACTCTATCTTGAATAAAATTATTGTGTCCACATCACCTTCACATCCAAATAATCTATTCTAAAGTTATATAGAAAAACAAAAATTACTTCCCTTACCTGCAATTCCTTATTCCAAGAAAGTTCAAACTCAAGCACAAACTTGCTCAAAATCATAAAACATAGAGTAAAATATCCATACATAACCAAATTTAAAAAAAAATATATTTTTTAATTGATTGGTGACAAAATCATAAAGAGAAGAGAATAAAGAAATCTTTAGGACAAACGAAAGCTCACTCTATTTAAAAATCTTATTGATTAGAATTGATCCATAATTCCTCAGTTACGATGAGGTGACATCAAATTTTGAAAGAGATGAGAATTAAAGAAAAAAATTAAAAATAAATCGATTAAAATTTTAAGAGTGTATGTGTGTTATGTAGAAAGGTTATCATTCTAAAATAAATTTCTAATTTTAATATAAAAGGTCCCTAAATTGGAAAATAAAACATTTAATACTCTTAAATACCGTAATGTAAAACTTTGATAAATACATAATATACTCATAAAATAAAAAGTGATAATTTAATCTAGAAAAATTATCCTTTAATGATTCCATTTGTAATATACATTTTTTTCTTAAATTGTAAACCATTAACGGAGAACCAAAGTAGAGAATAACAACCATTAAACTTCAAAATCATTTGATTAATTTTAGAATATTTTTTGTTTTATTTTAGTCAATATTTACTTACAAAATTACAAAGTTTCAAAAGAAAAAGTGTAACTCTAAAAATAAAAGCTCATATCAATGAAGTTAGGCTATTTTAAGTCAATCATCCATGTACACATTTTAGTAGGTTTTTTTACTTCTTTAAAGGTTGCAATGTTTTTATAAGTTGATGACTCTTCTATTATGAAGTTTGTAGGATTGAGTATCGAACCTTGATCCTCGCTTTCTTACTATGATCGTCGGTCTTTTTGTTCGACGTCTCTGGTTGACCTTGAGTTCTTGAAATGATTAGTCAAGTCGGATGGTACTTACTATAACTGTCAAAATGGGTAACTTGGCCCAAACAAACTCGACTTGACCCATTACGAGTTGGCCACTGAGTAAGCCAACCCAACCCGGTTCACTTATTACCGATTCAAAAAAATTTGAACCCAGTCTCGACCTCCACAGATTGGTGGATTAAAAGGTTGGCTCTTTGGCTCACTTAATTAAAAAAAATACATTTTTTTGTCTTCAGTCTAAACAAAGCTAAATTATAATTCTTATTAAAATCTAAATAAACTTCAGTACAATCCAAAATGATGTTAAACTCCAAATATAAACCAAAATCACAAAAATACAAAATACTAATATGTTAGCTTAAAAAAACAACCTAATTCGGCCCAAATACAAAGTCCAACATAATAAATAATACTTGTGTGTCCATATATCTGCAGGTTGGTGAGCCAACCCCGCTCACCACGGGTTCAACCCGGATGACCCGGATTCTAGGGTTGGGTCAAAAATTAACTCGTATTGAAATTTGTAAAAGATTTTCAACACAACTCGACCTGAACCCGTGGTGGGTTAGGTTGGCCCGCGGGTTCCAATCCATTTTGACAACTCTAGTACTTATACAAGACCTCCTATTGCAATTGTAATTCAACCTTGCAAGTGGAAAATTTTGATTGCAAAGATTGCAAGAACTTTAAAGTAAAGTTGAATTTCTTAAGGAAACTCTTGCAAATTGTACAATGGAAAAATCCAACTTGGATATTCTTCTTAATTCTCAAAAGTGTGTAATGGATGAATATTGGTATTCCTTTTCAAAGAAACAAAAATATTTCAAAAATATTTTCTTTCATCCTAAAATGGCATTCAATACAACATTTTATCTTGCTTCTATTGTTTAAAGAATGGTCATACATCAAATTGTTGTTATTTAAAAAATGTTGGTGTTCCAAGTGGAAAATAATTTTGGTTGCCTAAAAACACAGTCTATGTTGCTAACATGAAAGGACCTAACTATAAAGTGGGTACCTAGATGTATTTTACTTGTTCTTGCAGGGTTTATGAAAAGCCTAATAATCACTATGATATTCCTTTTAGGCTATATAAGTAAAGATAGTTTGAATCATTCCCTGCTTCAATAATGATGTTTGTAAAACAACTTTTGACACTAATTGATGATGTTTCTTAGGACATAAAAATTAGTCTTTTCTACCAAAAGTGTTTCCACAAATACAAATTGTGTTGTTTCATCTATTTTTCTATTCTTAAACATTTTAATGAATTAGGCATACTTGATTTCACATTTATAGCATAAAAATTTGCATAAGATTTTCCCATTCTATATAAATTAATCGAATTCCTAATCAACTAGCATCTAAATATTGCATCAGATTTTGTCACCACTGCATCAGATTTTGCCATTCCACATTAAGTAGTCGACTTACTAATCAACTAGCACCTAAGTATTGCATCAGATTTTGTCATTACTGCATCAGATTTTGTCATTGCTGCATCAGATTTTTCCATTCTGCATAAAATAGTTGAATCCCTAATCAACTATCATTGTATTTCTCTGTGCTTCTCTTTGTGAAAGTTTGACACTAATGAACTAGATTACTAACCTAATTGATTAATATTTCCTAATACAAAATGTTATATGAAAATCAATGTTTTTTTTATCAAGGCTTTTTGGTAAATTGATTGGGTTAATCCCTAATTGTTTTCAAATTCCCAATCTCTTTAAAACCCTAATCTTGACAAGTTCCAGAAAGTTACCTATTTCACTTTTTATTGTGCCATTTGAATTGTGTTGTTGTTCATCCTTCCCGTGACCTTCATATGCTTCTGAGGTAGAAGAAGAGAAATTTTTCGCTGCCACTGCTAATGATGAGGAAGGATCTCCACAAGCTGAAATGTCTGATTAATGGGGTTGTAATCTTGCTGTCTTTCTTCTTTGCTTTCATTCTGGCCTCATTTGGTTTTAATTTGTACAATGCCTAATCTAATTTGATAGCTGATATAGGTCATATCTTTTGCTTATTTATTGTATGTGTTGGTTGCTGCATATTTGTCTTATGCTCTTCTTGTCTGTTGTATATGTTGCTTGGTACTTCTTTGTCTGATCCACATTTGTGAAATTGGTATTGAACATTGCTTCTTTTATTCCCTCATTTTTCTAATGACTAAAAAGGGGAAGAAGTGTGTGTGTGCTGCTAAGGTGGTGTTCCTTTGATAAAAATCTACTAAAGAGATATAGTGAACACAACTTACTTAGTATCATTCATCTTGATTTGGATAACCCATATTTTGGATTTATTGCATGCTAGTTCACTAAAAAGGAAGAACCATGACTTTGACATACTAAACATAACTTGCTTAAAGTAAAATGTACGTTTTTCATATTTTTCTGCATAAAATATGAAATTATATAATAAATTAAAATCTTGTTTTCTCTGCATTGTATTTCTTATATTTTTGTTCTGTGATAATAATTTATGCCAAGTTCCGAATCAACTAATCTTCTGCTAAATTGGTTACATGATGCTTTGATAAACCATCTCTCACCAACATTCTTTACATCACAATATTTGAAAATCTATGATGAGAAAGTGACTATAAGTGTTTAATGTTTGTTCCTAGGGGGAGTAACCATGCATCTAACTTCTAGGATCAAGATTGTTCTTTTGTGATTGATTGTACTTTGAGCTAATATGATACAAATTATTGTATTTGGTTTGCCCATTAAGTCCATGATGTTCTTTTCTTGGTACTTGATTGAACAATGTTGCTTGTACTTTGATAATCCATTCTCTCCTATCCGCATTTGTTGCATTTTACTCTAATATCATATTATATGATGACATGCATACCATAGTTATGACATTCTATTCTTTCAATGGCCTCTTCATCATATAGGGGGTTTCAAGTTAGGGAGAGCAAAGATTTTTGAATGTTTTTGTAATGTTTGGTTGGATTGATTGGTTAAATACTACACCATATTTGGCTATATACTGCATTCTGATTAGCTATTTTCTACATTTTTTTCTTTTTTATCCCTTTTTTTATCATGTCCAAAGGGGGAGAAATGTTTTATTGTTGTATGTAGGTTTGGCCATCAAGAAAAAAGGGGGAGATTGTTCCTATTTTTCAAAGAGAATTTATGTTGTTTTTGATGATGTCCATAAGGAAATGATTGCCTAGAATAGGTGAAACTTAAACATAACGTAAATGTGTGAATGAACTTAATGTGGGCCAAGCTAAATGTGTTAAGTCCTTCACCCTTAATTGATTAGAATGTTAATTTAATCTATTAGGCCATGTTTGATGTGTGTGATGGTTGAATGTGTTGTTTTATTGTCGCGCTAGCCGATTAGAATACTAATCTAGTCAACTAGATTAATTTTGGAACATGAACTTGAGTTTTTTCATAATCTAGTCGATTAGCTAGATAACCTAATCAACTAGATAAACTAGAAGATAACTCTGCTTTAAAAATAAATTAGTGTACTGGTTTTGAGTGACGCTTTTAAGACACCAAAGAGAATAAAAAGATTGCTAGAGATTTCTTGGAGGAGATCTACATTGGTTCTTCATTTTTCTCAAGTTGTTCATCAAGAATTTAAGAAGATTACGTGATTGTGATATCAAGATTTACATAGAATCAGGTGTATTCTTTCTATCATTAGTCTTCCATTGAAACACTGATTCTTGGTTATCTAATTTTTGGTTTCTTGTTATTGAAACTTTGTTGTTATATCACTGTGACTGTGATAGGTGTTGGTAACTGCATGTAGCGTTACTGGTTGCATTTCTTGAAGGGTTTTTCAAGAGTATGTATCTAGGGTGCAGGAAATACATAGGTGGATCTTGTATTGTCCTAACTCTTGATGTTATAGTGAAATTTCTAGCGTGCTAGAGACTGTATGTAGATTCAATTGAATCGAACCAGTATAAAACTTGATGTCTCTTGTGCTTTCTTTCCTTTATCTTCTACATTTTGCTAAGTATAAAGGTTAAACAATATGCATTCTTATACTCATCTTGTCAATTGATTAAGGATTTAATTTAAAACTATTTTTGAAGTATACATCCAGTCTTGGGTGTGAAATATTGGTGCATCAAAACTAACAAATTATTATTTTATATAATTGATAAAAGAAAAAGGGAGTGATAAGGTTGCACATGGTAAGTGCAATCCTTATCTACTATAATGATCATTAATGTAAAAGAAAAAAATGGAATAAAATGTTAAAAACAAAACTAAAGGAATAATGTTAACGAAATATAGTTAAATTTAAACTAAATGTAATGATTACTTTAATTCTTATAAATAGGGGTGAGAGATGAATGAAATCAAAATGCGAAAAGTGATAGAACGTGACAAAGGAAAAAAAACAGAGAGTTTTAGTGTTGTGAATTCATTCATCAAGTGCATCCAGTATAAGAAATAGGTGGTGTGAGTGCAACGAAGAAAAAAATATATATCATCAAAGTCTCAATACAACCTTGGTATATCTTCCACAATAAATAAGGTAAGGGGAGAAAATATTTATCATTGTATCTTCATAAATATTTTTACTTTTTATATTTACTTTGAGTGAGGTGTCCCTAACCTCATTCTAATTTATATTTAGTTCTCATTCTTATTTATTTATTTATATTCATCTCTAGTTGTACACTGGTCCTATTTATTCAATTTATATTTACTCCAATTTATTTATTTATTTATATTTATCTTCAGTCATGTATTCGTCCTCTTTATTTATTTTTTATGCACAAATTCTATTTATTTATTTTTATAATTACACAATTTAACATCAAAACAAAACTTATTATAAATAAAGATTTGATTTTTGTAGTTGAAGGTTTAACCTTGGGGATTTAAATGAGTAGTTAGTACTCAAAATGAGATGTTCTTAAGTTACTTCGTTAGCCATGATGAGACTCATTTATCCTGACTAGTTACTACAAAATTAATGAAAATCTTTATAAAATAAAATAAAGATCCAAGTTTACTAGATTAAATGAGTTTTCACCTCATTTTATTTTTTTAAGACATGTTATATTTTCATGTGATATTTGTCTCACTTTCCTATTTTATGGTTGTGTATAAAACAAATATTATAATCTCATCGTAGATGGTTGCCCCTAACATGCTCGACCTATTCCTTGCCGATATAGTAGCAGTATTTCCAGGAAACGCATGGCAAACTAATGTTTAAAGAATTCAGTAACGTTTCAAGGAACTGGAAATTCTACCATTACATTCCTAAATGCTCCAATTGCACCGGTTATTTTGGAAGGACATATTGGAGTCACTTTTGATTTACCCCCAATAATCCAAGTGAATCCTATCCATAACATTTTTCCTCCACATGTTTAAAGGTTAATATACGAGGGCGGAAATGTAAATAAATAATATTTTTTTCTCTTCTAGTGTAGAAAATATAATATGTACCAAATGTAAGATGCATATAGTACTATAAAATATATAAATATTTGTATATATGAGTATTTTAAGTATGTTAAATGTTATTGTAAAATTATGTGTTAAATTTTTTTATAAGTATAATATAGAAAATAATAGTAATAAAGAAAGAAAAAAAAATTGGTCGTCACAAGGTCCAACTCTTGAATCTATATAAGAATTCTTATAATGTTAAGTGAATGCTACATCGTAACTCTTGTTACAATTTTGTTTAGCGATATGCTATAGAAACAAACTACAAAGGAAACTAAACAAAAGAATTCCTTAACTTATGTTCTTTTTTGTTGAATAAATAAAAAAACTATGGACTTTGTGATCAAGCATTGCGTGGATGAAGCAAAGGTAGAGCTCATTGTTGTCTTAAATTTCTGGTAACGAATGGAATGCAGAAGTATTTTTTCACTTATGGATTAATCATAAGTTAACTTTAAATTTAGGATTATTTAATCATAAATTATTTAATATAATTTGTTCTTATCGAATTTGGTCGAGTAGTCTCCGAGGTGGATTTGATGGGTGACCAAGCTCCAAATCGCCATAGAGGGGGGAAGTCCACTTGCAAATACTCCGACGCTCAAGTTAGCAAGAAAATATATTTGAGCATTGTGAATAAAGAAGGTTGTAGGATGATTGTATCCTTATGATGTTATGTATTTATAGGCTTTAGAGGCCTCTTGATATAATAACAAATATGATAACTAAACTCTGTTAATATAATTAAGTTATGTTAATATCACAACCAATATCAAATATTTCATGAGATATATATGAAAAAATCATTAAAATATAATATGAATATTATTTTTATATCCTTGCGTATTAGGCCTTTCGACATTAATGAATTAAACAATTATTGACAATAATAAGTTAGATAGGTACATAAGCCCTTTAAGCTCAAAAGTTAATAATTTTGTAATTGAACCAAGTTATTAAGTGAACAAGATTATAAGTCGTTTGTAGTGCTTAGTCGAGTTGTATTCGATTGTTAATCTTTCCAGGCTCCTGGTCAGCCTAGTGATTGACACATGATTGGCCAATAATTTTGTTTAGTTTAGACATATCACTTGTGCCTTTTCATCATCTTAACCTCTTTCTTCATTAATGAAAGTTTTTCTTAGGTCATCTTGACTCTTTAGGGTTATGTCTAAACACCTTTTCACATTCCCTTTGTGACACGTGGCCACCTCGTATTGGAGAGTTTCAAATGTTGAGAAGACAGAACACTTAAGGGGAGATGAAAAGTTCAAAATAATTAGCTTTGTTTACTCATAAGCATATCTTCCCCTTCCCAAAAAAAGGTTTAATCTTTTGTTTACATACTTGGCATTCTTGCTCAGGATTTTCAAAGTCCATTCTTCCCCTACATTTTCTTTTTCGCCCTTAGGTACGTTTCTCATGTCTTTTCCTTCCCATTCCAATTCTCCAAATAAGCAATGACCATAGGGCCCTCTAGAGGTGATTGCGATTGGAGACTATAATTCTTCGAGTCATACTGACTCTATCTTTGAAGCATACCTCTCCTCCCCGTCTTCACAAAATGTAAAGTGGGGGATCTTTTGAAGTCCCTGAAGAGCCTCCCAAAAAGGGGCGAAGGGCAAAATTTACTCTAGTCAATGACATTGACTATTACTAGTTTATAGGGAAATGACTAGCTATGCTTCTGACTTCCACTCCACAACTTTAGTAGAGGATTTTGTTTCTTGTTTGATTATTTACCCCGAAGAATATGTTGAACATTTAGAATTTGAATATTGTTTTGTTAGTGATAAGTTATTCCACAAACATTTACATGTAATTCCTTATTCCAAGAAAGTTCCAACTCAAGTACAAACTTGCTCAAAATCTAAGGACCTAAAGTAAAATATCCAAACATAACCAAATTTCAATATATACTAACCAAGTTGAGATGATCATTTTTCTCACTTGATTGGTGAAAAAGCATAAGAAAAAGAAGAGGATAAAGAAATCTTTAAAGCAAATAGAAGTTGGAAGTTTACTCTCTTTAAAAATCTTATCGATTAGAATTGATCCGTAATTCCTCATATGAGATACGGTCAGATTTTGAAAGAGATAAGGAAGAAAATTAAAAAGAAATTAAAGAAAGTTTTAATTGTGTATGTGTGTTATGCACATAGATTGTCTTTCTAAAATAAATTTCTAATTTTAATGTAAAAGATCGCTAAATTAAAAAATAAAACATTTAATACTCTTAAATATCATAATATAAAAACTTATATCAATACATAATATACTCATAAACTAAAAAATCATAATTAATTTAGAAAAATTATTCTTTAATGATTCCATTTGGGATTTACTCTTTTTTTAATATATTTTAAATGAAAAATACTCATTTTGAATATATTTTTTCTTAAATTAAAAACCACGCATTAAATTAGAGAATAACAACCATTATACTTCAAAATCATATGATTATATTTAGAATTCTTTTTATTTTATTTTAGTCTATATTTTCTTACAAAATTCTAAGTTTTAAAAAGAAAGTATAAACTCTAAAACTAAAATGAGCCACAAGTCAACAAAGTTAGGCTATTTTTAAGTCAATCATCCAAGTATCGGTATTTTACTTCTTATCAATGTATTTGGACAAAGGATTTCAAAAATTTCAAGAAATTGAAATATATAGTATTTGAATTACTTACAATTAAATTCTCTTCATTTATTAAATAGTTTCTTTGGATGAAGTAATTAAAATATCTTAGATTTTATTTTCTTGTTTGGATAAAATCATTTAATTTTTATTTGAGTTAGCTCAAGTTATGATTCAGGACGACTCGTCAAGCCTTTTAGTTTGGGTCGACTCACGAAGATTCAAACTAGGTTAACTAGGCCAAGTAGCCCTGACCTTCAACCCAGACCGACTCGACTTGACTTTTGGCCCCAACCAACTCCACTTAACCTTTGACCCGAGCCAAATTGGCTCAATTTTTAGTTTGGGCTGGCTTGGCCCAAGCCGACTTAGCTCGTCCATCAGTTCGACTTGGCTCAATCTTCAGCCTGAGTTAACTCGACTCAACCTTTGGCCTAGACTAACTTGTTTCAACCTGACTTGAGCCGACTAAGCTCGACTTCAACCTTGGAGGACTGATTTTGAATTCGGCCCAGTTGGACCCATCTCAACTTCGACCAGGCTGACTCGACTTTGGCCTGGACTGACTTGGCTCGACTCTTGACTCGCGCTGACTTGGCTTGACCATTAGCCTAGGTCGACTAAGCTCGACCTTCGGCCCAATTGACTAGGCTCAACTTCGACTTGGGCCAACTTCGCTCGATATCGGCTCGGGCCAACTCGAGTCGATTTCAGCCAGGGATGACTCTGCTCAGCTTTGGCCCAGGATGACTTGACTTGACTTCGGCCTAGGACGACTTGACTCGACTTTTGATTCGGGCCAAATCGTCTCAACCTTCGGCATGGGCCAAAATCGGTTCGACCTTTGTCTCAAGCCGACTCTGTTGGATCGTTGTCTTGGGCTGACTCAGCTCACCCTTTAGCCTAGACCGACTTGTCCTGACTCTTCTAAACCTTTGGCTCGACCTTTGGGCCGAGCCGACTCGACTCTACCTTCGGCCTGAGCCGACTTGGCTCGACCATCATACTGGTCCAACTTCGCTTGACGTTCATCCTGAGCCAACTTGGCTCAACTCATGGTCTGGGTCTTCTTGACTCAACCTTCATGAGTGGAGTGATAATGGAGGGAAAATGAGTGAAATTTCAAATTTCTTGTAGTTTTGGGGGTATTTTAAATTCTTCTGTTTTGTTCATTTAAAATACCTTCCAAATTCCTTAAATTTGAATTTCTTTCTAATTACTTTATTAAAAAAAAAAGTCATTTTAGTGTAAAGAAATTTAAATCCTTCAAATAAATGAATTATCCTTCTAAATTACCTCCTCCAAACTCTTGAATCTTTATAGGGATGCTTACAAAATGTTAAGTCAATGTTACATCTTAATTCTCGTTACACTTTTTGTTTTTGCAATGATATAGAAACAAGCCAAACACGAGCATGGAAACTTAAAAAAAATGGACAACATAATACCTTGTAAAATTGAACAATGCACCAAAAGAGATAATAAAATAAAAATAACAAATAACTTTACCCTAAAATCACTTTAGAATATGCAATTTAAAATATAAAATTTGTATTTCAGAATATTAAAATGATTCAGAAATTATTTTTACAAAAAACAGTTAAATTATACAATAAAGAAATAAAATAAGAATTTTTTATATTTATTGGAGACAATCTGGAAATGATAAAATAGGAATTTTTATATTTATGGGAATGAAGGACAAAAATATGGAGATGAAAATAAGGAGGTAGAGAAAGAATTAGTCTTTTCTTAAAGGATTCCAATGTTCTTCTAAGTCCATGATTCTTCCACTATGAGGTCAAAATTCTTATAGATATCCTACAATGGGCAGCTTCTTTTTGCACCTCCATAATGTTTTCCTACACCTTCATATTCTTAAAAATTGTAATTTTTTCCTATTTTCATTTTGAGTTATAAAATATATAATCCCAAAATACACAACTAAAATAAAAAATTGTATTTTAAATTTTACATCTTATAATACAAAATAAAAAATAGACTCTAAATTCTGCAATTTGAAATATGAAATAAAAAATACATCTCAAAATGTATAATCTAAAATATAAAATTCATATTCTAAAATATGGAATTTAAAATATAAACTAAAAAATATATTTAAAAATATACAGTTCAAAATATAAACAAAATTTATATTTCCGAATCAGCAATCCTATGTAATATAAGAAAAAAATACACTTTAATTCGGTATGCGATTTTAAATATTAGATTAAATAAATAGTCCAGAAGATGCAGTGCTTGAATGAAAGATACTGTTTTTCATTCACAACTAGAAGTAGAATCGTACGTGCATACGCACGCATCGTGTTTTTTTTTTTTTTTTTTTATTTGGTTTTTTTGAAAAAAAGATTTTTATATTTTATGTATAAATAAATTATTAGAAAAAAAATATTTTCAAGAGTTCAATAATTAATTTAATTATATGTTCCGATTAGATTGATTTAAGAGATATATTATTGATATAATTAGGTTAAATTAATTATTGTTTTATATTATGTTTTTTTAGTATATTTCATGATGAATCGGTGATAAAGTAGGATTTAATATGTATTTTTATTTGTTGTAATATATATTATTATTTAATGTTATTGTATATAAATGATTTATTTTGATTTAAATGATTTTAAATGATTGATTTGTTAATTTGAGTAAATGTAATTATTACATTTATTAAGTAAATATAATTTTGATATAATAACGAAGAATAAATTAGTTTGATGTATTATATTTAATTTTTTTAATTTTGGTTATATTTGTAATGTTATTGATTTATAAGTTTATTAATTGCTGCTAAATTTAAATTTGATGTCATTAGTACTAAATTTGATATATAATGTCATTAAGATTTTTATTGTTCATTGAACCTATTAGTAGATAATTTAAATTGTGTCAGAAACGTTATTTTTTGGTTTAAATTAATATCATTAAATTCGAAATAAAATATTGATAGGAATATGAAGAGATGGCAGCAAAAGGAATTATTGTTTGTCTTATCAACGTGTACATACTGATATTTTTGGAACATATTATTCTAAAAGGTTAGGACGTTTGGATTTGCAAGAGACGTTTCCTTTAGTTTGCTTAAAAGGAGGTTTGATGACTGTAGGTTTTTTTGTTTAGAAAAGAAGAAATAAAGCAGTCTTCCTCACGAGTTACAGTTCGACGATCGAATGTCTACCTCCAAGGCTTTTAGCTTCACCAATTTCTACTAGAACTCTGTCATGGTGATGGAACCCTTAGAGGTTGGTTTGTTTGCATGTTTGATTTTGTTCATGTTTTGTGTGTTTCATGTATACAATTAGTTTTTCGACGAAAGTTTTAATTTTTCTGTGATCCTTTGCTTCAACCATGTCCATTATATTTTGTACAGTTCTTATTTTTATGGATCGTTGTGGTTTTGTGTATGACAAGAGTGTCTAGAGTTTGAAGAAGGTTTTTATGAACAATGGGAGAAATCTCTACTGATGGGAACAAACTTTTTCAGTGATCCGAAAGGAAACGTGATCAACATAGAGTTTGAAGAAACTCTTCGTACTCAGAGACAGTTCTGTGCAGTTGAGCAGGTAATGTGGTTTTATGAGCTAAACGATGTATATTACATATGTAGTCTTTATTGTGGAGATCGATACTTTCGCATAAGGGTGTTCGATCGGGACTGGAATGAAGTTGTGTATCCTGGTAGAAGAAACAATGGTCTTGCATGAAGAGATGGCAGCAAAAGGAATTAATGTTTGTCTTATCAACGTGTACATACTGATATTTTTGGAACATATTATTCTAAAAGGTCAGGACGTTTGGATTTGCAAGAGACGTTTCCTTTAGTTTGCTTAAAAGGAGGTTTGATGACTGTAGGTTTTTTTGTTTAGAAACGAAGAAATAAAGCAGTCTTCCTCACGAGTTACAGTTCGACGATCGAATGTCTACCTCCAAGGCTTTTAGCTTCACCAATTTCTACTAGAACTCTGTCATGGTGATGGAACCCTTAGAGGTTGGTTTG
>Ga0214542_1008611_pt1 | contig 16642 bp, 9 predicted proteins | sample CNSS1metaG_FD_160096 | JGI IMG/M metagenome (GOLD analysis project Ga0214542, IMG submission 160096) | Root nodule microbial communities from cowpea collected in UCLA plant growth center, Los Angeles, California, USA - CNSS1 | ecosystem: Host-associated > Plants > Roots > Nodule | place: USA... | reverse complement strand
AAAAAAAACTTGAACTTATGTATATTAGTTATTTCCTTCTAAACTTCTGCCTGAACGTTTCAAACTCTTGTATAAATGAAAAAAAAAAAGCAAGTATTATATATTTTTTAATGTGCTAAAATTTGAAAAATACATTGTTATGTCAAAATATGAATATGAATACGATAAAAATATTAAATTATCAATTTATCATTTAACTCCCCAAAGTCTTTGTTTAATTTTTGTGAATTTGTAAAATTTCTAAATTTGTTGAACATGGAAAGCTTTATCATAAAAAATTTGAAAAATAAAAAAATGGATCAGCTTGTTGGCTAGAACTTATACAAGGCGGACCAGACTTTTCAGTCCACATTTTTAACATGGGACCGGTCAACTTGACCTACAATTTATGGCCCAAATGCGAAGTAGACTTGAATAGGTTGGATCAACTCACATTGTCACCCCTAATCAAACACATGCCTTTATACGATTAATCTATATATATATATATATCTTTTCTATCGTATAAAATAGAAATTTTCATCTAATAAAGTCAAAAGCTTTCTAGTACTCAATCTTAACAAATAAACATTTTTTTCTCTTCTTTTAATTCCATCTATAATCTACTTGCAACCACCACAATATCAAGCATAGATTTGCCTTCCAAAAAAAAGATTGGGAATAATTTGTAATTTTATGTAGAACTCTTTTCAACTTAAAGATAAGATCTTGGATATAATCTTTTAAACACAACCTAGTAAATAAAGAAATGGGCCTATACTTCCCTAAATTTTGTGGGTTGTAACCGTTAAGATTGAAGCATTTCCACCTCTACCATTTTCCATAAAATTGAAACCATTCAATCTCAAACACTTTCATAATTCCACACGCACACCTAACTTCCTCTTGAATAATCTCTTTAACTAATTTCAATTATCCTCTTCATCTATTTGGTAGAACTAAACATCATTGAGATTCATAATATAATAATAAAATAAATAAATAAATAAAATTGGTGAAGAAACATCTCAATATATAATAAAATATGAAACAAAAACATTTTTTTTGTAAATTCAAAATTGATTAATTATATGTAACAGGGAATCGATTGCTTTCTCAGTATATTATATTTTTATATAACTAATTATTATTAATTCATTAATATATATATATATATATATATATATATATATATGTAATAAAATAAATATAATTAGTAGAATAGAATTATATATCGAAAATAATTAAATAGAAATCATTATAATAATAATAATAATAATAATAATAATAATAATAATATATTAGCAAAGATTTAGAAATAAAAAGTTAAGAATAAATGGGGAAAATAATAATAATAATAATAATAATAATAATAATAATAATGTGATAATTTAAAAGATTTAAAGTCTGTTTTTATTATGCAAAAACGTTTTTTATTATAAAAGTAATATATTTTCTATTTTTTTCAGTTTATTTTTTTTGTAATATATTTTAGTATTTTTAAATTTTATCATTTTAATGTTTTGTTTTCTTAAATTAATTTTACTTTATTTAATTTAATAGTTTAATTATTTAGCCGAAATTGAATGTTGAGAAAGAAAACGACATAGGTAGATTTGAATAGATAACATTTGGGGTGATATTATGAACATGACGATTATTTTTTTGTAAATAGTTCTCCATCCACTATCATATAGATCATGACTCTTGTTATGTTTTATCGGACAAGTCACTGATTAGTCAACATTGAGAGTATTTGGGTGTCGTACTTGACCCACTGGATTATAATCAATTATCTAAAATCTTGACAGTGAATCTTAAAGAATAATTTAAATTTTAACTTATAAGTTAATTCTAATTTTTTTTATAAAAAAAATATTTTAAATTTCAATAATTTGTAATTTATATAATAATATGTAATTTAGTGGCAAACTATTTTAATGGGAAGGAGGGCATTCACAAATAGGCTAATTTACATTTATATTTATATATATATATATATATATATATATATATATATATATATATATATATATATAAATAAATAAATAAATGTAAATTAGCCTATGTTATCTTTTTTCTTTTTTCTTCACGTATTCATTGCTCCAAACTGTAGGTCAAGTTGTACACTAATTTAAGTTAAAATATTATCTTTGTGATCTTCATTATTATAATTACCTTCAATTGAACATATTATTATAGGTTCATAATGTCTTCCCATCATCAGAATGAATCCCTTTAAACTAAAATTGTTTGTTTCCATACCCACAATTTTGAAAAGAAAAAAAATACAAACCAAATTCATACTAATATGCACAACTTAAAAAAAAGAAAAAGAAACTCATAAATCCAAACACAACTCTAAAAAAAAAAAAAAAAAAAAAAAAGAGTAGAAATCGCAATTCAGAACACCCACTTAATAATTTGATCAAGAGCAAAGTCACGTTTAAAATAAAAATGTATTCATCATTTTAAAACCGTGGTTCTAAACATAGTTTACAGATTTTAATAAAAGTTTTAAAATTTTCTTATTATATTAAATTTCATAAATTGATTATTTAATTTTAATTTTATAAAGATATATGATTTTCGGTTTCTTAAAAAAGTAGTAAAATGAAGCTTCAATTTAAGTTTTCGATTTTCCCGTAAAAGTTGAAAAAAAAAAAATGATGGTGAGAATTTAACGTAGAGAATAAAAATATTTGGAACCAAATTTTATTCTACTAACTTTGCTGGCAAATATGCCATGTGGGAAAAAATATCTCAGGAGATCATGCTTCAAAGAAACAAGAATTTATTCAAATTATTAATTATATTATTAATTCCTACCCATCATTGTGGTCATGCTTCACGTTTTTGTTTTTAAAAACAACAGGGCATATTAAAATCAATCATAAGTTGGGATTGATGTTACTTATTTAATATAAAATGAATAAATTATTAAAAATATTATTTTGAAATCAAACAAAAATAATATTTAAAGGCATACACCTACCTCTTTTATGATTTTATTATAACATGTGTGGCTTGAGAGGGAAGAATATTTTAAAGGATAATCATAAACAAGCTTCGTGGCTGAGATCTGGAAATCGTCAAATTTAGAATTTTATAAGAAAGAAAATTAAGAAAAACATTTGCCGTTGGATTTTAACTGCAACAAGATATAAGTAAAGCTGCAAGACTGACAGAGTCTTTGTCAGTTTTGTCCCCATCTCTCCAGCATTTATTAAACCTAAACCTACCAGTGGCTAAGATTGGAATTTAAAAAAAAAAAACATGTGGCCATGTAGATTAAATTAAAATAAATTATACCTCTTTGCTTTAAGTTCTTATTATGTATATAAATTATTAAACAAAGTCTTCAGTACAAAATAAGATATTTAAGATATGAAAAACGTACAAATATTTTAAGATGTATTAAAATATTAAACAGCACATTCTCTAAAAAAGTGTAGAACCTTTTAAAAAAACTCAGAATATTAAAATTTTATGGTGATAGTTGATTATTTTAAAAAAATGATAAGTGTGACCATTATGTTTTCTCACTTTGAAGTATTTAATCCAACATTTTAATACTATGCTAAATTTAAATACTTAAATTTGTTAATATCTTTAATATTATATTTTTATCATTTTCTTTTCACTATACTTATTAATTTAAAGTATTTATCAGGAAACAAATTATAAAATGCTTAAGAAAATATAAACTTGAACTAAAAGAGAAAAAATAATTTAGGATTAAATATATTTTGAGTTTACACGAAATTATAATTCTTTTTGTTTTAAAATTTAATATATTTTGTTCATAAAATCTTAAAATAAATTAATATAATACTTTTAACTTAATTAAGTTAAACTTTTTAATTTGTCAAAATTTGTCATGATAGCTTGTTTGATACGATATAGTCTGAATGTTAACTAAAAGGTGTATTTAATATATTAATAAAATCTAATGTAATTTAATTAAAAATAATATATTATTAAAATCTAACCACACAACAGCATGGTAAAAGTTAATGTTTTGGACATGCTCCATGTTTATTTTCTAGACAGTTTTATTTTTATTGTACTGTTGTATCCATTTAAGTCAATATTTAAGCATGTGATGACTTACAAGAAGCAGTCCTTTCTCATTCTGAAAACCCAATAAACATGGAGCAAGGTCAGTGTCTCTCTCTGCTGCTCTTTCCTCGGTTTTCCTTTACAATTTCTTCATTTCATTCATGCATAAGTTTATGACATCTATGTCATTTTTTGGCAAATAAATACTACAACAAAAATTTTCAGACAGTTGTATCGGAAAAGTAATGAAGTTGTCACATGTTCTTGCTGTCTCGACGGCGGGTTTAATTGCCGCCGTCACTGCCACGGCCTTCAGCCACTACTGGTGGAGGGAGAGGGTAAGAGGAGAACATAGGAAGAACAACAAGGTGATTCCACTACTGCAAAGGACCGAATCTGGTCGTCTTGGAGAGATCGAAAAGTTCTCCCACTATTTTGGTAAGACCTTTGCTTTGGGGCTTTCAATTCTCTACTCTCTCTCTTCCATTCTTATGCCCTAAATTCAAATCCACACCTCCTTTTCCAGAGCTAGAAATTTTCGATTCTTGTTGATTTTTATTTTTAAAATAAATAATCTCAAACTAGTATAATATTCCACGTCAAACTCCTTCTAGGTTCTTCTACTGAGAAACCAATAGTCCACACATTTAACATGGAACAAAAAATCAGACAACAGAATGGGGTGGGAGAATGTCTTTATCTCCTTGTATTTTTTTTTTCAGTGTTTGAAAGACCATTTCTGTAAATATTTTAAAAACTTAAAGAGATTGTGATTTTGCCTCCGAAATGTTCAATTATTTAATAAAATCGTTTTCAAAACTGTGTCAAAAAGAAAAGTAAGCCATCTTCTAAGATGAAACTTGTTTTAATAATTTAAAAACAATAACTACTACAATAGCCATTTATTGACTTAAAATGACACGTTATACTATTTATGTTGAAATTAACAGGTTTTTTAGGTGTTTTAAAAGTTATTTGACAAGTCAATCAATGAGCAACCCATTCTTCCTCGGGACATTTGAGTAAAAAACCAGTTTTTATTTTAAATTTTGGAATCTATTTTTGAATTGCTCTTATTTTTTTATTTTAAGAATTAGTTTAGTTATTCTAAAATTAAAAAATAAAATATAATAGAAAAATGAGTTTTTGTTTATTTAAAAATATTTGGTATTGAAATTAAGGGTCCATTTATAAAATTAAAATAGATAATTATTTGGAATTAAAAAAATAAATACTTTTAATGTAATAAAAAAATTTTAGACCACCTCCATCTCGACTGTTATACGAAAAGATCTTGAACGATGAGTCATTTCTAATAATGTTTAAATCAAGAACTATTTAAAGTTCAGTATATGTCGTTATTAGTCTTAAATGCTTACTTCATCAAATAATTATATATATATATATATATATATATATATATATATATTCCAACATGTATATGAAATGAATATAATAGATGTGACGATGGTTGAACATATTTACAAGCAATAATAACATCCAAACAAGACACTTATAGTTTCTAAAATATTTGTCCTTATTTATAATAAAAAATAGTTTATTTTATTTGTAGACATATATCTAATTTTCTTAATCACCTGTTTATTAATTAATTTCAATAATTTTTAAAAAAAATCTTAATAATGAAAAATAAAACTTATTTTACAATCTTTATATATTTATTTATCATAAAACTTAATTCTACAAAAGTAAATATTTATCACATATAAATAGAGAGACTAAAATATCATTTTATTTTCAAGGAAATCATCCCGGATGGACATCAGTGATTAGAAGACCTACTAATGTAATAGCATAAAAAGGGTTTTCTTTTATTGATATGGTTGTAATAATTGAAATGAAAACGCTTATATCGCTAACAAACATAAATAACTAAGTTTGTGCGTAATATATGTTTGGTAATGTTTTTAATACGCGATATAATTGATCTGGTTGTAGCAAGACAAATGGGATTTGAAGATCCTAGTGAGGTTCCTGAACTATGCATATTGGCCCAGGAGTATTTGAGAAAGTCCAAAGAATATGATGAAAACATCTATGAATATATTTCCCAGATCAATGATGACGACACTGATTCTCTGTATATGAAATTGGTTGACGAGTTTGAGCGATGCATTCTCAGTTATTTAGCATTTCACTGGAACCAAGCTACATCTCTTATTAGTCTGGTATATATCTTAACTCTTCTTGTCCATTCATCTTTTTTTTTTGCTTTAAAAAAATATTTTAATAAAAATATAGAGATAGCTTAATATTACAAATATCTATAAACTTCATCAATCAATTTCAAACAAATATTCATTAAAATATAAAATTAGCACTCAAAGAATTTCCATTCACAAATTGAATAATAATTACAAGCACACTCACATGCTCATGGTTATATTAATATTAAGCAGAATGTTGGTGGGACTCTTGCTTTCGGTGGAGAGTGCTTCATTTATTTGATAAAATACGTGCTAAAACAAAACCTTAATCACATGTGAAATTAATAAAGAAAACATATGTCCATGATGGTTGTTAGCTAGTTACAATCAATTGTACCAAATTTTAATATAAGGTTGGTTTGAAATTTTGTCATAAGTGGGGTTTGAGTTGCTATAATACAATAAATAATAACAATAAAAGTTCATATTAGCTTCTTCAAAGTGGTAAAACATTATCCTTTTTTCCCTTGCTTTGCTAATGGTGCTTTTTCTTTTTAACTAATTTTATATTAATCATTAAATTTTTATTGGTTTGATTTATAGGCTTTAAGTGTCGAGTCTCGACACAAAAAGAAACTCAAAGAAATTTTATTGGCAGCTTCAAGGTAAAATTTTATTTTCTTTCCTCTATACAAATTCCTTTTAAAATAGTACAAATTAATGTCACAATATTGTAATGAAACTAAAGGTTTTCAAAGTTTTGATAACATATTTTGCTTCTAAGTAGTTGAGGAATGACCTATGGAAGTAAATATACATGTATTAAATATTTGTTATAGCCAACATGATGCTATGTTTGCAGGAAACAGAGGTTTGCAAGAGTAAGCAAGAATTTGCAGGTGACAAGAGTGTTTTCTACTTTGGTGGATGAGATGAAAGCAATAAACGGTGACTTGCAACATTCAGACGTGATGGTGCCCATGGCCTTGAGTGAGAGGAGTCCAGTTTTGTTATTCATGGGAGGTGGTATGGGAGCTGGAAAGAGCACTGTGCTTAAAGACATTCTTAAAGAGTATTATCACTCAACCTAATTCTAATCTTGCATTATTATCATTTTTCTAATACTAATAGTTTATAAAATTTGTCTCAACGCAAAATAATAAGAATGTGTACTAAAGGTAAGAATAACGAGTAAATGATGATGAACAACCAAATTTCAAAAAATATTACTAATAACACTGGTCTAACTATTTTTTACTAGTAAATGTGATGATTTGACTTACTAGAATTCATTATTCAATGTTCAAGTGTGAAAGGAATTCTTCATACGGAATTAAGTAAGATTATTTATACATATCAAATGGCTTTGGCAGGCCATTTTGGTCTGGGGCAGCTTCAAATGCTGTGGTGGTTGAGGCAGATGCATTTAAGGAGAGTGACGTCATATATAGGGCTCTTAGCTCCAGAGGTCATCATGATGACATGCTCCAAACGGCTGAATTGGTAAACTCAATCATGTTGTTATTCTCACTTTTCCTTTAAACTCAATCATTATTATATGTGCAACATGTTACGAATGATACATAAAACAATCCAAAATAAATGATAAGAACTTTCGCAATTACATAAAGTATTCCTTTATAATTTAGATATGACGAAATGGTTTTGTTAGATCCTTATTAGTTATTTTTAACGAATGACAGCTTTATATTTATCAAATTCCATACAGGTGCATCAATCTTCCACTGATGCTGCATCATCTCTGTTGGTGACAGCTCTTAATGAGGGAAGAGATGTAATCATGGATGGTACCTTATCATGGGAGCCATTTGTGGAACAGACTATTGACATGGCAAGAAATGTTCATAAGTACAGATACAGAATGGGAGTAGGATATAAAGTAGAAGAAGATGGAACAATCACTGAAAATTACTGGGAGCAAGTAGATAACACAGAAGAAGATCAATCAAAGGAAATGTCTAATGGAGAATCACACACGCGGAAGCCTTACAGAATTGAGCTAGTTGGTGTGGTTTGTGATGGCTATCTTGCTGTTGTTAGAGCCATTAGGTATCAATGTTAGTTCTACCAAATGACTAGTTAGGTAATTGGTTTTGTGGATTTGACAGCGAACATTTCACATTGAAATTTTGACAGGAGAGCTATCATGACGGGAAGGGCAGTAAGAGTTAATTCCCAGTTGAAATCTCACAAAAGATTTGCTAATGCATTTCCAGGATACTGCAAACTTGTTGATAATGCCAGACTCTATTCCACAAATGTTGTTGGTGGTCCACCAAAGGTCAATTTCAACAATCTTACACATGGTCAAAGTTTGATTTTAGTGCCAATATTAAAATGTCATGAAAATAATTTTTTCATTTTTTTTTTGTAATACATTACAGCTTATAGGGTGGAAGGATGGTGATCACAATCTACTTATAGATCCTGAAGAATTCAAATGCTTGGAAACATTACGCAATTTGAATCCTGAAGCTGATTCCATCCACGAACTTCATAAAGAACCCAATCTCATAATGAAACCTGGTTCTGTTTGGGGTGATATCATTCTGTCACCTTCAAGGACAGCTGTTCAAAAAGAATTGAGGGAATCCATTAAGAAAATAGAAAAACCATCCTAAATATTTTTAACCAAATTGTTGCATGATACATTGGAACAATGTTAAACTATCACTTTTGAGTTTTGAAGTTTAGTTTTTATATCTATTAATAGTATAGTTTTATCAAGACAGAAGATTACTGTGCCGTTTTCGTGCTGAAATCTAGTAGTAAATTACCCGATGCAACTTATAAACTCCATGAAACAAAATTCTAAAACTCAGCAGATATTAACAGACCCGTGGAATTAATTCAATTCCAGAGAATATCGTACGAACAAATGTATATACATACATCTCACGGAAACTTCAATGCTTCCTATTAGATTCAGGACCGTATCTAATTGTGTGCCCTATAACAATATCATTGAATCTAGCATGTTCTTCTCGGTGGTTCGATCTGAAGCTGTAATATTCTTTCTCGATCAGCATGTGGTCCAGTGAATTAATGATTCACACAAGCGATTGGAGTCTCCTCAAATCGCATGATTATTGGCTTCGACTTCGTGAGGCAAATTCCTCAGATTGGAGAATACATATTATCATTTTCAACTTCACTTTGAATTTCACTGTCATTTTCGCTATTATAGGTCTCGAGATATGCCTCATCTTCGTCCTCACCATCCTCCACCTATAGATTAAACAATCAACACACCAAACCATAATGAAAAACAGTTTCATAAGATTTTTGGTGGGAGTTATTATGGCAGAGAGTAACCTCAGAGTTCTCATCATCAGTAGCATAGGCAGAATCCAATTTGTCATACAAGGCTTCATCTCCTTCGTCCTTTACCTTCTCCATTTGTTCCTATGAAAAGTGATTTAAGCCATATGAAAAGTGATTCAAGCCAAATAACAGGAAACCGGTGTTCCATAAAACATACGACTTGGCTTGAAAGAAATACTAAAAATCTCAAGATCAGTAAAACATACTATTTCGGATCTTAGCTTCCGCACTTTAGCTTGAATAGTTGTCATATGTTTCAAGATTGCCTGTTTGTCAACATAAAGAGTTAATTCATCATTTGGCTCAACAAGTATGAATGTGCATACAGGTCTGCATGGAGGGAGAGACAGATAAACCAACTAGACTGACATTAAAACCTTATTTTATTTTACTCCTATTGATGTTAAAAACAGAATATCCATTATTTTGGTCTCCATAATCCAGTGGCTATGTGGGCTGATATTGTTGCAAATTGTTGTTTGAGGCACAGTGAAACGTAGAACTGTCTGCTGCAAATGTTTATCTCCAGATCTAAATGGAAAATAATATCATAGAGTATGAGTTTGTATACATACCTCATGTCGTTGGAGCTCAATTGAACGTGCCAAAGCCTTTCTCTTTGTCAAAAGATTTTTGGGTCTCAATGTTGAAGGACGCTGATAATTCTTACCCCGAAAAACAATTATAGAGTATCCTTTTGAAATTTTGTCAACTGAGACCAGAACACCTCCACTCTCTGCTTCAAGTGCTAGTGCAATTTTCTTTACTTGTTCAAAGCTTTTAGCCTTTAAAATTATCTTGACCAGTTCCCGGTACTTCCAGTGCAAGTGCATGTTCTCAATAGTACCATCAAAAACTTCACGTCTACCTGAATCCATAAATTATTATTAGATTTGTATATGCAACACAGTAACCTGAGAAATGGAATGATCGAGAAATTTGTGTATATAAACTTTTAAGAATGGATTCTCAACTTTTAGAGTTGCAATATTATTATTTAGGTAACATTACCACCATGGATTAGATTTATAAGATCAACCTTTTTCTATCTGATTTCTTCCAACCAACTCAGTTAAGTGTGCCAAATGGTCCTAAAATATGTAAGCAAATTAATTTAGAATAGAGTTCTACCAAGAAGTAAGAAGGCTTTCATCTTCAATCCTAATTTGCGAAACATAAATCTCTCTTCATCAGTTATACTATCAGGATCTGCTTTGTATTCTGAAGGCTTCAAAGACAACTCCACCTTCGATAAGGCCTTTTCAGCTCTCATTAACTTTCTTTCAGCCTGTAAGCAAAATCCAGTGATTACAATCAAGAAAATTCTAACTCAAAGAATAATCCTAGAGTGAAGTTAGATACACAAAGAGACAATAAAGATTATCAAGACCTACAGGAATCAAACATGGTGTAATGATATTTAAAACCATCGATTGTCTAGGGTTTATGCGAGAGCCTAATTAAACACATTAGAAAATTAAACAAGTGTACTAGCTGTAACAAAAGTTTTACCCTCGTTAATAATGTGAAGAAAGTTTCTGTTCTATTAATCATTAGCCCATTTCCTACTATGATCTTTACTTCATTCTCTTCAATATCATTGGCTGATTGGCCATGTCATCATTTAAGGAGACAAATATGATTCTTCACCTTTTATATAGCAAGTTTCACGTAGTTGCATTATTATTACTTCCGAATCTAAGTAGAAAGAAGAAAACTTGAAAGTAGGGAAAGTCCCCCGGTGAATAAATTTGGGAACAGGGGCGTTCACAAATAATTGTTAAAGTTACATCTATACTAAAGAAACTGATACCAGCCCAATGAAGTTAATTTTCAAAATAACAGCCACTGATAATGCAATATTGCCTATACTGCAATGCAACCTCCACCAATATTGATAACTATTTCAAGAACAGATAATGAAACTTCACTTAAAAAATTTTCCCTACTAATTTTATTAAAAATTCACCAAAATATTATGAAATGGTTCAGCCAGTAGTCAAACTCCAGCTAAAATAGCAATTCTATTTAAGTTTGAAAAAGAACCTTAGAGGAAAAATCATTACAATCACACAGGATGATGAGAGATTAAATGCAACAGCCATTAGCACAATAATTAGAGGCTTCCCGGAAATTAAAGTACTTACCAAGGAAAGGTTCTGTTCTAATTTTTTAACAAGGTTGGCATGCCGTAGTTGTTCTACTTCTCTCATTATTTTTTGCTTGTGCCGCTCATCTAATGTTTTTCCCCACTTTGCATCTGCATCCAAAGTCTCACCAAGTGTCCCTGCCTCGGCTAACAGTTCTGATGTATTATTACTTGGTATGAGTAGTGATGATGCTCTCAATCTCGCTTGCTCCTCCTCATCTTGCATTATTTTTGCAGTTCTTTCCCTCTCCAGCAAGGCTTGAGTGACATCTGCTGATAGAAAATTCTTTCCTCGAAAGAAGACCAAGAAGTTTTTATTTCTTGACAGTAGTATACCACCAGTCAATTTCTGTAGCCAGAAACAAACCAAGATTGATCAACAAATTGCAAGGACCATAATTTTTTAAATATTAAATTAAGTTTATACAAATATATAGTTTGTCATTAATTAATAGAAATATTGGGAGGTTACACAAATCATCCACTATATGTACTTAAAAATGCATATAACAAACTACCCAAAGTTTATTTCAGTACATGATAATAATAAGTAACTCGATATTCATATCTGATATGTTGGCACACACTAGCAGCAAAAACTTTCGTCCAACACCATGCCAATATATGCATTAATCTACATTATTTATTCATCATAATATTCACATTGATATGAATCTATATCAATATGGATAGTGGTCGACATTTTACTAGAGCCTCTGCAACCAAGTATTAAATAATTCTTCCTCCTCATTCATTCTTGAACATTAAAATTCCAGAACAAGCTACTGTGAGTATGTGCTTTGTCCACACTTCAATACCCAAGATTTTTCATATAAGATAATAGTGTTAGATATATCTCAGAATTTACAATTCAAGGCAGTGAGAGACCAGTACACCTTATCAAGTAAATAAAGAAAAAGCCAAAAGTAAAGTAAAAGGTACCATATTATAGCATGCAACAAGAACGTTTCAAAGGATTAGGAATACATAACTAAGTAAATAATAAACAAAGCTAACAGTTTCGTTTGTCAACAACAATGATTTTATTTACACAAAATATAAGCACTACTTTTCTCACAATTTTACAGTCAGTAACCCAACAAGCTTTAATTTTTCTATTACTCCATATATCACAGATATTAGTGACTTTGGGACATTTCAAAGTAGCAAAAACATGTGATAACAAAGGAATTAAGGCTTCATCAACAGATTTTTAATAAAACACAAACAGAAAATGGGACAGTGAGAGAGCATTGCCAGGTCAGATGTGAGTGTCATGAAATCCGTGCCAAGGTTTATTAACTGATTCCCCAAGACCAAAGTTCAAAACTTAGAGAATTACAAATTTACATTATGAACTGCTTTCAATTTCTTACCATTTAGGGGGTGTTTGGTACTAGAATTATTTTACATACCTAAGAATCTGAATTCTGGGGATTATGATTCCTAGAAATGATTAAATTTTGTTTGATTGGTGAAAAATATTGTTGGGAATATTTATATAGATTTTCTAGACATCAAAGAGCAATGTGCTATTTTTATTAAAATCTTTAATTCCTAACCACATTAAATGATCTAATAAGGATAACATTATATATTTTTTTCATACATTTTTTATTTTTACCCAGGAAAGTTAGGTTCTCACCTCTTCCTGTAGGAAAATTGATCAAACACCATCCTGGGAAACATTATTTCCAAGGAATGTTAATTTTTAAAAGGTAAACCAAGCATGGAAAACATACTTTCTAAAGTCCAGGTTACTGAGAAACTACAAACCCTTTCTACCAAATGCCCACCTAAATGGATGCCGATAAAACACAAATTATGAACATTTTCACACATAAAAGGAAAGATTATGCATTAGGAAATGGAAAACCAACTCTGGAACAATGAAAAGTCAAAATCACAAAAAACAGAGTCAATAGTTTTCACTAGTTGAATAGGGAAGTGCATGATTAATCACCTTGATCTCTTCTGCCATTCTCTCACTGGTAGTTAGCTGTACACCTCGTTTGAGGGCAACCTTTGCAATAGAACTTACTTCCCACAATTTAATCATTGCTACAGCTAATCCTTGAAGTTGTCTGTTTCTACCTACATATCATCATTAATTTAGTATAGTCAGAATAAAATTCAAAACTACACATGCACAAGGGAAACAATGTCAAACCTAATGCAAAATGTGGAGGAAGAGTCCTTGCAATCCGTCGTAGAGCAGTTGCCTCCCTTAAGCCAAGTGTTGATCTGACACCAAAAGGAAGAACTCTAAAGGGAGGTTGGTAACCAGGAACAGTTGCAGGAAGCATATCCGCATCAACAGGCAATGGATCACATCCAGACCAATCTGTGTATCTAGGGCCAAGCCCATCCAATAACTTGTCTACTTCAAGTTCATAACTGACTTTGGGAAGATCGTCTCTTTCTTTCTGGTCATTTGTAGATTCCAAATTTGCCAATGGTTCACTTGTCCCAGAATTAGAAGCAATGTTGGGAGAATTCCTCACAGGATTATAAGAAGGTGTTGGCAAAAGCATAGAAGAGTTCTCACTTTTCTTATACATTTGTTTATTCTGATGTACTGAAGGAACTTCATAGCTCACACCCCTGTATAAGGAAACAGAGTTGCCAGATCTCCAAATTACAAGACCACCAGTTTTTCTCTGAATGTGGTTTTAAGAATAAACAAGAATACAACAATAGTTATTGATAGTCAAAGTAGTAAACGTATAATGAAAAATTGGAAATATACACATTCTAATCAATGGCACACAGCAAGCAGTGTTGGCAATATACACATTCTACAGATAGTGTTCAAATCAATCCCTAGGATAATCTCATCTCTCTGACAAATGTTAGGTTGAAGAAGAAAAGTATTACCAAACTCAAACACGCTTAGTTCTCGACTCAGTTATTTATCAGTACACAGGAAAATTTGTAAAGATAGGTGTCACGGCCAAAGAAAAAAATTACAGACATCAGAAAAAGGTCACGAAAACATCTTACGAAAAACCTGTTTGATATTATAAAATTCATAATATGGTTGTCCAGCTCCAATCCCAGGAAAGGGAAAGTCTTCGACGAGCATGAATTAATCATAGCAATTAAGGATTAAATCCTAAAGAAATTTGTATATATATCAACAATTCACTGGCTATTCTGTCAGTCGTATTTCCCACGTTGAGTTTGACATGTCTAAAGCAGAAAAAAAAATAATTGGATGGGCAATTGGGCATCCATCTGGCGCTAAATAAATGACAGAAACCAGCACAAGAAGGTAAAAAAATGGGGGAAGCTCATTGAAATACAATTCACAATGCTATTGTGTTACTGATGGCATATCCACGAGCTTGTCCCATCAGTTACTGGTGTAAAAGACTACTTCCATACACAGAAGACATGACAAAGACATTGTTTGTATACCTACTATAGAGAATTTGACGAAGCTCTCAAGTTGCATGGACATGAGCAATTTTACAACTCTTCTAATTATCCAAAACAAGTTCATACACACTTCACAAAGGGGTTTCAACCTTCACTTTAATAAAACATACACTTCTCATTCCCACCATGGACCCTACAAGTTTAGCAACAAAAGCAATACTTTCTAAACACACAAGAAGGCAGAGATAAACAGCAAACCTCCAGTATCTCATGCATCCTTCGCATGTTGAGCGCGGCCTCGCCTTCGAACTTGAGCCTCACAATCTCTGCCGTCTTCCACCTCTCATGAATCTTGTCCACAACAGCTTGAGTAACTCCACTGCCCCCAATTCTTGTCTTGTGCTTCTTCTCAAAAGTCAACCTGAGAAGTCTCTTCAATTCTGACTCGGGAAGGGTCAATTCCGCCAGAGAGGTCTTACTTCTCTTTCTTATGTCTTTCCTCTCTTCTAACTCTTCAGCCTCTGGCTTCTCCCACGGAAACCTCGCTTCCCCATCATCCCTTCCAAATCTTCCAAACCCTAATGGAGACTCTGGAGAAAACCCACCTCGTGCATTCGGCAACATTCCTTCTTCCACGTAAAATATATCCTCCACTGACCCTTTTTCTATCACTCTCTCCTTATTCTCAATCCCATCACTGGCGTATCCAATTTTCTTCAATTTTTCCACAATCCTATCCATAGTACTTTCACGGCTGTTACCACCACCCTCCTCGTCAGAGCTCGAAAAACCTGATTTTGACGCGTGCCCATTTCCGGAACCCTGGTAATCCAGAACCGCGCGTGGCGGTTTGGGACGGGAGTATTGGTTGGCAGGGTGGCTCCACCGTTTCAACCAATTGTTTTCGGAGGAAAATCTTTTGGCGGGATTGCAGCGAAAGATGATGAGTGATTTGGGACGGAGGAAAGTGGAATTGGGAGAGGGTGTGAGGGAGTGGCGGAAGAGAGAGTTGCAGAAGAACGGTGAAGAGTGAAATGAGTCGAAAAATGGTCGAGTGGGTACAACAGCCATAATCACATTGGTATTGGTGAAGGAAGATAAAGAAAATGATGATGTTGTTAGGTGTAATGGAAGTAGCTCCTTCTGCTTCTGCTCTGTTTGGGGTGTGTTGTGCTTCTTACTTACCTTGCGGTGCGGAAAAACATATCCATGCTGATTTTTGTTTGGCCAAAACGACGGTGGATAGGGGGCTGGATGGACTACTACTTCCCACTCACGAATCATCTTACACCGAACAATTTTATTTTATTTCTTGTTCTTTTTTGTTAAAATACTTTTTTGTTTCAATTTTTGTCAAGTTTTTTTAAATAAGTCTTAATTTTGGTTTTGTGTTCAAATAAGTCTCAATTTTTGTCAATTTTATTCAATTGAGTCATTTTTGCTAACACCGTTTAAATCATTAACGGCCATGAACAGTGACTACCACGTGTCACTTCGGGGTTTTTTTGAATTTTTCTTTTTTTTTTTTATTTTTTAAAAAAAAATTAATTTTTTTTAA
>Ga0214542_1008609_pt1 | contig 16649 bp, 22 predicted proteins | sample CNSS1metaG_FD_160096 | JGI IMG/M metagenome (GOLD analysis project Ga0214542, IMG submission 160096) | Root nodule microbial communities from cowpea collected in UCLA plant growth center, Los Angeles, California, USA - CNSS1 | ecosystem: Host-associated > Plants > Roots > Nodule | place: USA... | reverse complement strand
TTCGTTGGAAGTCTCCGCGCACTCCGGCCAATCTCGATGGCTGACCAGGCTAGACTTGGATATGGGGAAGAAAGGGCTGAATAACGAGCCCCAGGCATAAATAAGATTGCCAAAGGAGTGCGCAGATAGGCTTTGCCGTGCGTCCAGCCGTCCCGCCTGGCAAAAGAGCCACCGAGCGGAGCGCAACCATCTTCAACCGTACCCTAATTGCAAGCGATGGGTCGGATCGCGTTGTTGTGTACCGCCAAACTCGATGGATGGCATTGGCGAACTGAGAGACTTGTGTGCCTCCTAGGTAGAGCATGTGCGAAAATTCATCGCGTTGAACAAGAAGATTGCGCATATCGCCGAATTGCGGCGTTTCCGTTTAACGCCTCTACGGCCGATCGTATTGCAGTCGAGGTCAGAAACCTTGAACAGGAGTTTTTCTCGGCGCTCGCTCGCTGGTTTCTTTCGGCTCAGTCGCTTCGCTTTCCTCACTACGTTGCGCGACGGAATGAACCTGGTTGCCAAGGAGTATGTCGCCGCACAGGACCCGATGACCCCGCGTGATCGTTCTCTCGAACTTCGCCGGCGCGGCCTACGAGCTCAACACTGCCGAGATCGTCAATCCAATGACCCCGACGCAGTCGCCGAAGCATTGCAGACAGCGCTGGGAATGCCACTAGGAGAACGACTCGAGCGTTGGGAGGCCACGATGACATCACTGTGTGGCGAGAGTTTCCTCGAGGCGACAGCCGCTAATTGGCGGTCGCTTAGAACGCGGCATCAGTGCAGCAGGTCTCGATATTCTCATTCTTCAACAATTTGCTCCCGTCCATCGGTAAGGTGTTATTTCGAAATCATCTCCGGGGCGGAAATGATCCACGCGTGACGGGATTACTTGCATCCGCTTCCTTGTCGCGCCGAACCAGATAGACCAGGTTGCCCGCAGCATTCTCCTTTTTCGCGTCAACGTAATACACCTCTTCTTCTGGCTCGGCGCGGCGCACCCTGATCGGCGACTTCCCATCCCAAAGCGGTCTGTGTCCAATCATCATTCGCTTCAAACCCTCCTGCAGCCGGTCCTCCTTGCCGAATTCTCTGGCCTGACGACTCGTCGCGGCTCTGAACGCCAGAATCGGCTGACCGTCGACCTCCAGAACGAAGACGGTCGGATATGACGCCTCAGTTTTAGCCGGCATAATCATCCCAATCACTCCTTTCACGGCCAGTCGAACCTCCTGGCGAGATGCGGGCCTGCTGTCAGTCGGCGCTCGCTTGCTCGGTACGTTCCCCCTCCCGAAGCGGGGCGCACCGCCTGATTGTCCGCGCCCCGTCCAAGGCTTGGTAACGTGCCCCCAGGTTCTGATTGCGTTTGCCCCGCGGCTCGCAGACTAAGCATTGTAGTGTGGTCTGTCGTGCAATCAGTCGATAGACGGGGTATATAAGTGCTCTGGCGGCGAGGACGGCTTGTTGTCCAACCAAAGCGCACCTCGATTAAGGCAACGGCCTCGGTGCGAGGGGCATCCGAGGCCGCTAAGCCTTCCGCCGGGCATTGGGGCAAAATGTCGACCGGTCAGTGGGCCTGGCTCTCGGAGATAAATCTTCGATCGCTGAGGACTAAGGATTCCCAAGATCAATCGTTCCATTAATAAGCGAGCCTTGGGTGACAATCGTCGATGCATCACCTGACACCGGTGCCGGCGGAGGGCTCGCACGGGTTGATGATGGAGACGATCTCGATTGGCTCAGGCGAGCTGGCAGACGCGCGGCGCACCGACCCAAGCATCCCCCTTGGCTAAGGAGCCGCTCGGTCAGCAGCCGGTCTCGTTATGAAGGATCTCACGAAGGAAACAATGGACGTCGCCGCCGCGCGGCACCTTGCGGGCGGCTTCGACTTCCGTGCCTACACTCCGCACAAGATTGCCCACGAGCTGATGTGCTGGGATCAGATGTTCAAGGACGCCGATTACACGCAGCTTGTTGTGGCTGTGACGAATTGGCAAAGCGGCCGTCGCGACTACGGACCTATGGAGCCGATCGGCAGTTTGGTCGAACTATGGCGCGGGGCCCGGACTACCGCTGCATCACCATTGCTCCGACGATCAGTAGCGCAAAAAAGATCGGCAGCAATACCGGAGGTACGAGCCACTCGCGAAGGCTTGCTTTAGTGATGTTCGTCATTTCGGACCGCCCTTCAGACGGCGGGAGCGCAACGATCTCTCAGTCACCGATAACAGCCGGGTGGACGCGCGATGATATGGGACACATGGTGACGCTGGACTGAATTAGAAAGGTCAGCAGCAACTTATTTGTCGCTAGCTGATTGTAATCCGTCCAGGGTCGCCAGTTACTCGTCGGCCGCCGGATCTCTTCGGAGTGTTTGTCCACCCGGCGAGATTTTCGCCGCTGAACTTGATCGGACCGGCCATGTGATTGAATTTCCAAATCATAGTCGATCATATGACAGAACGCGGCGTGCCGTGCATTTTGGGGGATACGACAGCGCGATCGAAGCATCATTCTTCATAGAGGAAGACGCATTGAGACGGCTTCGCCCGGGTTGCCATGTTGCTCCGGACCTCTGTCAAATCGGCTCCGGCACCTCTCGGCTTCTTGGGCAAGCCTGATCCAATCTCCCGCCAGTCGGAGCCACGCTTCCTGGCTGACGGCCTTCTCCGCCTCGTGGCGGCACTCGCCCGCCTTCCCTCTTCTTGGCTCATAGGTCGAAAATAGCCACAACGTCGCTTGGGCATCATTCCTTCCAAGCTGCGCATGCGGCTTTTCAAATGGGGCCCGGACTTCACGTGGTGGGTGCTACCAAATCCCTCGAAGAGCGTCTAAAAGGAGAGCCTTAAAGTCAGGTCAGAATGCGAAGAACTCAACCTGAGCAAATCTAGTCTGCCGCGCCTCGATAAGCGGACCTCAACGAGGTGCGCCGCGCTTCGCTGATGGGCCACAACCGGACTCATGCAGTGCAGCAAGTCGCTATTCAATCACCTCGTCGGCACGGACGAGTAACGAGGGCGGCACGGTGAGGCCGAGAGCTTTGGCAGACTTCATGTTGATCACAAGCTCGAACTTGGTCGGTTGCTCTACTGGCAGATCGGAGGCCCTGGTGCCCTTGAGGATCTTGTCGACGTAGCCGCCTGCACGGCGGAACAGATCGGCTATATCGGGGCCGTAGACGACCAATCCGCCATGGGCGAATTGTCCGAAGAAATAAATCGCGGGCAAATGATACTCCGCCGCGAGCGCGACAACTCGCGGGGCTTGGCGAATGGTCAGATAGTCGCCAAAAACAATCATTGCGTCGGCGCGCTGAGCGGCTGCCGAAGCAAAGGCGGTGTCGAGTTCCTCGGCCTTCGTCGCCTCGACTATGGGAAGGGCCACGGTGCGCTTCCGGGCTACCTCCTCGGCTAACAGCAGCCTGTGCATTTGGTTGTCCCGATTGACTGAGAGCGCAATTTTCGTAGCACCGGGTACGAATTCCCGGAGGATTTCGATTTGTTTTCCGATGAAATCTCCCGGCACCCACGTCGTAAAACCGGTCATGTTGCCGCCCGGCCGCGACAGGCTTTGCACGAGGCCAAGCCCTACAGGATCGGCCACAGCCACGAACACGATCGGAATGGTAGTGGTTGCCGATTTCATGGCTACGGCTGCTTGCGGCGCGGCGGCGACTATCAGATCGGGAGTTAGCGCCACCAATTCCGCAGCTAAAGCTGGCGTGCGATCCGGGGTTTCAGCATAAGGACGATATTCGATGAGCAGGTTCTTGCCCTCAATCCAACCCCGTTCGCGCAAGCCGCTGCGCCACGCTTCGCGAGCTATCGGATCTAAGGAACCGAACAAACCGATTCGCCGAGGCGGCCCTTGCGCCCGCAAACGCCTTGGCGAAGCGAGCAGCGCCGCGGTGCCCGCTATGAACTCACGCCGCTTCATTCGATCCTCATCGCAGCTTGAGGACGACGGTCGCGAGAGTATCACGCCTTGATGGTCGTCGCACTCATTGCGGGTGCGAGTACTGCGTTGCAAATGCGCGTGGCGCAGGTCGGCTATGGGTCAAATAGCGGCTGCTGAGATCAGCCCGTCGCGCGTCCGGCACGCCGCCCCAAACAACGGGCATTTCCTTGCCTGCATCGTATAGTTCGCTTGCAATCTGCTCGATGGTCGCCCGATGCTTCATAAAAGTGGCTATAACGTCGTTCGGGTCGGCTTCTTCCGCACTGGCGCGGTCCCGCAATGCCGATAGTTCGACCTTGCAGACAATCCGATCGCTTCCATCAAACATCGCAAACAGGACCGCGTCAGGCGTCGCCTCGAAATCGCCCGATGGACCAGGGGAAAGGGGCACCGCTCAATCACCTTCATCGGGCGAAGAACTTTGCGGTCCTTCATCGTCAGGTAGGAGCGACTTGCGCTTGAGGTTCGTCTCCAACTCCAGCTCAACCTCGTCCATCACGCGTTTGTTGATGTCGGAAGGTTTCTCTGGAATGGGACCGGTCGGGGACTGGGTCATGGAGCCACAATCGACTGGGAGGCTCGGCGTTCCTAGTCGTCCCAAGCCAGACTGCCGCATTTGCATCACCGGCAGAACGTCCGAAAGGTGGGAGGATTGGACGGCTAAGGCGGATAAGCGTGACTAGAACGCTGGGACGCTATGTCGGCCCGAGGCCCTTCCGAGGTGGAGCAGGCTGTATCTCTTCCACCGTCCAACGGAGAAGCTGCAATCGCCTCTTGCTTTCTGAGATGCTTGAGCGGCTCTGCCGACACAGGCGGCGGCTCTCGGCAATGGCGTCATCTGCTCGTTTGAGAAGGTCGGTTTCGCTCTCGCCCATGGAGCAAGACTAGTCGAGCATTGGGTGGGGCGTCACCTTGCAAGCACGCCGCCCATGATCAGAGGTCCCGCTACTTGCTCATCTCGCGCCGCTCGCGCTCTGCAAGGTCGGCCAGCTGCCGGTACTCGCATGCCATCTTCTCAAGCTCCCGCCTTGTTTCGGGACTGTCGGTTTGAGCCGCCTGCTTTCGGCAGAGCGATTCAAGCGAGCGATAGGAATGGTTCGGCAGGTAATCCATCGCACCGATGATAGCGGGCGATCACGAAAGGTCTTTTACTTGTGTTACAAAGTGGACAGTTCCAGAGGAATATTACATTGGCGACTGCAAGCCGGGTGATTTCAGCCAATCGCTTAAGTGCGCATCGGTCTCCGCAATACGGGCTTGTCGAAGCAAGTTCTCACGGTCCGGTCCAGGAGGCAATTTACTAGCTCTTTCTTTGAGACTGGCAGCCTGTTCGGCCATGCGTTCCTCAAGGGAGCGGGTCTGCTTCACTCTCTGGCGACGCTCTGTCATAGCGAGATTCTCAGCCCTTTACGCCAAGCTACAAAGAAAACGAAGAAGGGTAAGTACAGTTCCGCTCATTGGAACGTTCTCGTTCCGACTGCGGTGCACAAGAAGTCCCTGAGCGAAGCAGCTCCCGGGAACGCCACAGCATCTCGCGCGAAAGGCGATACGTTCAGTGGTCTTGGAACAAGCAACTAGACGCAGCGCTTGAAGCTGCTCCATCTCGCCCGTGATCGCTCGGTGGAGAATGTCGGGCAAGGGGAAACGGGGTCAGGCTGGCGTTCCTAGCATTCTTTAGATGCTCAAGGTGATAGCTCAAGTAGGTGAGGTATTCGTCTCGCCCGGTTCCTTCTGGGACAACCTCATAAGCCACTAAGCTGCGCTCGCTTACGGGCTTTGCGGCCTCATATTCGCAAGGCTGGCCACGGACAGTCGCCGACATCGCAGGAGTGAACGTCGAGGTCAGCTAAAAAGCGAGCTAACAGTTCGCTCCCTTCAGGGGCGCCCAAGGAAAAGCACCGCGAGAAGCGTGGCAAAAAGCAACGCTAGCCAGATCAGCGAAACAACAATAGAGGCGAAGTGCCAATCTATGTCGCCGCGTCCGGCCCGCATTGTGTCTCTCCCATCGTCCGCCTCAAAAGACCACAAGGCCCCGCCTTCTTATCTCGTCTTCGATTTCTTTAAGGAAGTTGAGGAGCTTGGGACCGTCCATTTCCTCACGCGCGATGCGCCTATAGCGCTCCACGATCTTCAGCTCGGCCGTCGAAATAGGTTCAGCCCCGTTTTCCATCGCCGTATCCCATTCCATTCAATCGGTGACCGAGAGCCGAGATGCTCCCGCCTTCAAAGGCTTAGGTGCTGGCGCGTTGAGTTCGGGCCGTTCTGCTTTTGGCCCGTTACTCCTCTGCTTGCTCGTGCAGGGCAGGTGTTAGGTTCGGTCGTTTGCGCGGCTTGCTTTCGCGGGTTTCTCTTCGAGCTGGCGAATGTCATCTGTCATGGCGGGCTAATTTACCAGCCGCGCCAGAGCAGCGCACTAACCTAAGCTAAAGGCCGCCCGCTCCCCTACAAGGGAGCGGCCACTACGCCAGCAAGCCAGGTTGCTACAGCGTGGACAAGCAAAAAGAGCACGTACAACCAGCCGGACATCGCGATGAATATGGTGGAAAAGAACAGTGAGCCGAGGACTAAATCAGCCGATCCCCCGCTCACGGTTTTGAGAGGTGCCGTCGGCGGGATCGAGGCGGGTGCGATCGGGAAGTGTTCGACGCCGAACGGGTGGGCCATCTTTGCCCCTCTCACGGCTGGCAGGGGAGCGCAAAAGCGGTCTCTCAGCCACCGACGTCTGCAGGACGAGTTCCTGATCGGTGATACGTCTTCAATGCGCGATGATGGGCAAGGTTCAATTCGTCCCTGAGGAGTGCCGTTCCGCTCACTCAAGCAGGTTGGTCCACTCGCTTCAAGGAAGTGCAACGCAGGAGCTTCAAAGTCAGCTAAGGGTCACGAGCGCCGCTTGGAAGATCGGCCGGTTGCTTCCGGTCTAGCCCGATGAGCCGACAACTCCAGGCGCCGCCTAACTTCGCATTGGGGGCCAATAGCAGACCAATCGTTCTGTCCCTTCAGGGTCGCTAGTTCGGCCCCGCTTTGGACTCGTTGTCATCTGGGAAAGTGCGCGATTGTCGCGCTCGTCCCAGTACTTCACCAGCAATCGATTTAACCGTCACCTCATATTGGTAGACACCGGGGTTGCAAGGGCCGAACGTGCGAAGAGCGCCAGCCGGAAGGATGCCATTCTTTGGCAGGCGCACTTCCTGGCCGCCGTATTCGCGATTGGCTTGGGTAAGCTGCACAAGGATTGAAGCTGCTCCTTGCGGAACTTCCTTTAGCCGAATTTCTGGATTATCGAAGAGGCTAACACAGGGCCTTGAGCCGAGAAACGAGAAGCTCATTGTCATTCCTGCAATAGCCTGCCGTGTGACCAGCTCGTCCTGGACCTGTTGTCGCGCGGCGGTTTGAGCCGCTGCCGACGTGGCCCAGATCAGGACAAAACCCGTAACTGAAATTGCTCTCATTGGCTTCGATAGCACAGCCCGAGAGACGTGTCTGTTCTATTCCCGATCGGTCGCCCCCTCGGGGGCGCCCCGTCGTCTGTTCTCGTCCTCGATTCCTTCAAGCAAGTTGAGGATCGTGGGACCGTCCACGTTCTCAAGCGCGTCGCGCTTATAGCGCTCGACGATCGTCAGCTCAGCCTCCGAAAAAGCTCCGGCCCCGTTTGCATCACCGTCTCAGACAAGCGGGCAGACGAGATCGACTGATCACGGTCTCATCACCGATAAATGCCCAGGGCCGTGCGGTGACAGGGTTTTTGTAACGCCTATGGCGGTACCGAATCTGAGCCAATTCGACCATCTCGCCAGAACGCGAATTGGGACAGCCTAGCACTCGTCCTTGTCGCTGTGATGAAGATTAAAAGTTTTGTCGTACTTGTCGCGGGCTTCGGTACCAACGCTGTATCGGCCGGGCCACCATGAATGTGGCGGATTGTAGTTGTCGTTCTCAGCGTCTGCCTTGGCTTTCTCGCCTAGCTTCTCGGGCATCCAAAGCGACATTGATTTATCTTTACCCCACATCTTGCTCCTCACTGACCATCCTCGACGATGACTTTGCTGCGGCCTATGGCGCCGGCAGCAATTTGAAACGAAGTGCCTATCGCCCAACAGCATGCCACCATAACGCTGAATCCATCCCGCATGATGTAGTCAAAGACAATGATGCCAACAGAGAGAAACACCGCATTCGCGGCAAAGAAAGTTCCGGCCCCGCTAGCTATCGCCGCCGCATCGGTGCCAAAGCTCCATTCTCCCGATCTGGTGGATTCTACTGTCTGCGCAAGACGGCTAGGCAGATCGATGCCCACGTAGAAGCCAAAGCCCCCGTAAAGCATCATCAACAAGACGATCCATTCGCTTCGAAAAAAATCATTGTCCATGCGCATCATTCCTACGGCCACGTACAGACCGCCCGCGGCCCCAACCATGGCAAGTCCGATTCTTTCGAGAATGTGCGCCAATTTGATCAGCACGGAGCGGCCGCACCATGCGGTAGCGGCGACGCGGGCGTACTTCGTCAACTTTCTCTCCCCAAACGACAAAGCGCTAAAAACGACTGCAATGCTCATTTTCATGATATTCTCCTTTCTTGCTTTCCAATTGCTCGCCCAACGCACGCAGGCACCGCCCGAGCGCATCGTGATGCGATTTGAATATCAATGGTCAGGATGACATGTGCCTACCGACCGCACTGGGCTGCCATTTGTGGAAGCGGCGACTTCGGTGCGTCGCCGTTTTTGGGCAGCTCTCTCGGACAAGCAATCCGCTCGGCCAAGCCAACAAGCTACGCCCTTTCCGTTCGAGCACCTAATGAATAACTTCCGCATCGGGGCCATTCATCGCGATACCCACCGAGGTCGTATTCGAACTTCAAGAGGTCAGTTTGCCCTAACCTCTCGCCGATTAGAGTGATCAGGCCCGGAGGCTCTGAATGGAGACCTGTTTCTTCGTGCAGTGTGGCCCAGCCGCTGCGTGATGAACTGTCTGAGGTCGGCATGATGCTCGCGAGCCCAACAGCATACGCCTTGGAGAGCGAGAGCCGATCGGAATCAGTAATGGGGGCTGCCAGTTCACGACTTGGTTTGGTCGACGACCAGAATAAAAAAAGAAAGAGATAGCTATTCGCGCACGAAGAGCGCACTGTTGCGAGTGCCGATTGTGACGCTGGTGCGGAGTTTTACTCCAGGGCGACGAAGCGTAGAAAAAGAAAAATAGCTTCCGAGCTCTCCACTCACTGCGGAGGCCAACTGAGTTTTCAATCGGAACGCATTCGCTCGAAGAGCTGAATGGCGTCGCTTGCGCCCGGCGGCCTCGCCCGTGTGCTAGTGGCTCCGGCGGCCCCTCGTTGCCAATCTACGAGAATGATCATGGTGATGACCCAATCGCGGAGCGAAATGGTAGTGTTCAAGCACCCATTTCGGATCGCAAGCGCTGAACGACTATTACCGGCCGGCTCATATGAGGTTATTACCGAAGAAGAGTCGACGGAAGGCTCGTCATTTCCGTCTTTTCGGCCCGTCGCCACCATGATGAAGGTGCCTGCGCCGCCACCCCGTGGCGCTTCAGTCGAGATGGTGACGATCAGTTCGGTCGATCTTTCGGATGCCCGGGAGCCGATGCGATGGCGTGAAGCGCCTGTCGACCTCGGCAAGCATCGCGATAGCGCCGCGCCGAACACGGACTTTCGCCCAACGCCGGCGGAGATTGGACCCAGTGCCGAGGTGTTGCTCGGTCGGCTTCTGCACCTCGAACGTGAGTTGCTCGCGACACCCGCGAAGCCAAGGACGAGCGTGCTTCCGGAACTAAAAATGCCCGGCCGCGACTTACGAATCGATGCTTGCCGCGGCATCGCGCTCTGGTGCATCTTTCTGAACCATATTCCCAACAACATCGGAAGCTGGCTGACGTTGCGGAATTACGGCTTCAGCGATAGCGCGGAAGTGTTCATGTTCGCCTCGGGCGTGACCTGCGCGATCGCCTACGGTAAGGCGCACGAGCGGGGTGGATGGATCGGCGTGCTCGGCCGTACACTGCAACGTAGCTGGGACATTTACGCCGCTTTTCTGCTGCTCATTCTTGCTTGCGCCGTGGTGGTTTACCTCGCAGGCGGCGGCGGGCTTGCCGACGAGACCAATACGCGTATTCTCTTGGAACATCCGGGAGCGACGCTCGCGCAAGCGGCAATCCTGCAATACCGTCCTGTCAACACCGACGTCTTGCCTCTCTTCGTAATTTTCCATCTTTTGTTCCCGCCATTGCTGTGGCTGATGCTCCGAGTGCCGAACGTGGCGCTCGTCGCCTCGCTCTTGCTTTATGCGTCGGTGCATCTTTTCGGCTGGACCGTTCCGGCGTGGCCGAACAACGCTTGGTTCTTCAATCCGCTCGCTTGGCAGTTGCTGGTTGTGCTTGGTGCGTGGTGTGTCACGGAGGGCAAGAAGTTCTGGCCGCGGTTGAGTTCACCCTTGGCGCTTGGACTTGCCGTTCTCTATCTGGCTTTCAGCCTGACTATCGCATTGGGTTGGAGCATCAGACCACCGGAGGTGCTTGTCCCACAGATCCTGACGAAGTTGCCTTACCTGGCGGGCAAATCGGACCTCGATCCTTCGCGATTGCTGCATTTTATTGCCCTTGCGATCTTGGTGGTATGGCTCGTGCCTCGCAATTGGCGAGGGCTGTCGACGCCGGCGATGCGCGGGGCGATCCGCTGCGGCGAGAACCCCTTGGCAATCTATTGCCTCGGCGTTCTGCTCGCGCTTGCCGGCCACATAGCGCTGGTCAAAATCTCAGATGAGCTTGCAATGCAGATCGCACTCAGTTTCGTCGGCATCCTGGTGATGATTGCGGCTGCAACCCTGCTCAGCTCGATTAGGACCAAACCCAGGCAGCGACAACCGCTCATGACATCCGATTTCATTGCAGAGGATGCACGCCGTAACGCGTCTCCGGTCAGGCCATCAAACCGCTGATGTCGCGCCAGATGGTTCACGGGCGGACGATGCAACGGACCCGGCGGCGCGTCCGCTTTCTCACCAGCACCTGACGGCATTCGGATATGAGATGTTATGGAAGAAGTCGGCCTCAGGCCAACTTCGCCCGCTCTTGCGGCGCGCTCCAATTGGATTGAGGCACCCACGCGCTCGTGCACGGAGCAGCAGCGACAGGCGTCGCGAGTTGTTAGACCCAGCCCAAAGCCTCTCTGGCCGCCCGGTACCTGCAAGTCCTGCCGAACGGATTGGGCATCGATTTGATGAGGCTGCAATCAGCAGTTGCCAAGGAACTTCACCCCCCAGTAGGCTCCGTCTGATTCCATCAGCACGCGGAACTATGGCATGGAGACGCAGGTTCGAACGCCGCAAATGGTGTTCATGCAGCCGCAACGACTGATTGTTCCCCTGTTTCAAAGGCCGTACGTTTGGAATCAGGAGACCCAGTGGGAGCCGCTGTGGGAGGACGTCAAACGCGTCGCCGAGCGGGTGACTGCCGAACCCAACGGCAAACACCAACCACATTTCCTTGGCGCTGTCGTGCTGCAACAAATGCCAAACCAGGCTGGTTTGATGCAGCAACGGACCATCATCGACGGGCAACAACGGCTCACGACACTCCAGCTCTTGCTCGATGCACTGAGCGCCCAATTAATTGAAGCCAAGGCATTGCCCTGCGCAGCTCGAATCGAGCCGCTCGTCACCAACGCCGAACCGTTCTGCTCGAAGGCGGAAGATCGATTTAAGGTCTGGCCCACCAACCGAGATCGGCCCGCCTTCAACGAGGTGATGGCCGCCAGCGCCCCGGTCAACCATAGTTCACTCAAACATCGCAACGAGCGGATGGTGCAGGCTCATCGATATTTCAGCGAACAGGTCGGCGAATGGCTGAACATGGGCGGCACAGATCTTGTGCAAATACGGGCAGCGGCGATTGAACGAGCCGCGCGTGAGTTGGTCCAGTTGGTGGTCATCGACCTTGCCGTCGACGAAAATGCTCAGGAAATCTTCGAAACACTAAATGCTCGCGGCGCTCAGCTGACCGCTGCGGACTTGATTAAGAATTTCATTTTTCAGCGCCTTTTGGAGGCCGATGCTGACGTTGAACGATCCTATGAACAATACTGGAAAGAATTCGAGACCGGATTTTGGGAAGTCGAAGTCAGCGTCGGTCGTTTCCGGCACCCGCGATCGTCCGTCTTCTTGAATCACTGGCTCATAGCGCAAACCGGCGAAGAAGTAGTTGCAAGGGAGGTGTTCGACCGATTCAAGCGCTTTGCAGACCATGATGCAGGTCTGTCAATGCAGGAGCTACTAAAACGGCTTCACGCTGCTGCCGCAGTTTACCGCAACTTCATAGAATCCGCCTCGAAGGAGAGTGGATTAGTCGATCGCCTCGGTTTGTTCGGATACCCTCGCGGAGTGCGTGAATGCTGACGCCGCGCATGTTGTCCATGAACGCGCGATAGGCGTAGGTAAAGTCGAGGTTGTCGAAAAGTTTGTCCGCAGTAGCCTTGTTCGGGACGCCGTCCTTGAACTCGAGCACGCCGAGACGCGACTTGACCTTATCAGGCGTGACCAATGATGAAGGAATGGGACCGGAGGTCTGGGCCGTTGCAAAGTGCGGCAGCAGCAATACAGCGCAAACCGCGGTTGCTGCGAAGGATCTGACGGCATTCATCATCATTATCATTGTCGCCTCCCTGTGGAATACAACGTCCCCTGGGGAATGCAGCGCCGCCTCAATTCTAACTTGTGAAGGGCTCTGGACAATTGCCAGCCGAGCAGTCTCGCCCGCGACCAAAAGTCGTATTGCAGGCGAAATCGGCCACAACATAACACTGGCTGCTGACTCCCAAACTGAAGCGGGCTTAATTCATCTTTTGGCGGAGCTTCTTGATGATCTCGCGGAGGCTGGCCGCGTACTCCTCGATGACACGTCGAGCCTCTTCCAAACGCGTCGGCTTGGGGGCCGGGCGTTTCTCTGGTTTGGGTCATTCATGCCTGAGATTTGACCCGAACGGCTGGCTGCCATTGACTTAGATCAACGGGCTTTTGGCAGGGGGCTAGGTCCGCTTAGGGGGTCACTAGCGGCCCTCGACATGCAGCCGGCGAGATGTCCGAAGACGCTCGAAGCCGACGTCGACCAGGCTGGAACGATGCAAGCGCGGTATTTCAGAGATCATCTCGGAGCCCTTTGAAAAAGGGGGTGGCGCACCTTCCCGTCGGACGACTTGGCCCGATACTCGATCTCCGCAAGTAACTTCGGCTCCACCCAAATGCCCTTGTGGGCGATCCGTTTCGCGTAGGGCTGCATCTTCCGGATCAGCGGCTTCAGCCGCTTCTGGAGGTCGGCGGCGGAGACCTTGTCGAAGCCGTGGTCGCAACCTTGCCGGCGTAGACCAGGTCGTCCCCCTTGCGCCGACCGAGATAGATGCCGTCCCACTTGCCTTCGTCGAGCGCGAAACCGGCGATCGTCAGGGTCTCGCGCAGCGCGCAAGTCTTCTTGACCCAGTTGTTGCCGCGACCGCTGGCGTACACGCTGTCGCGGACCTTGGTGACCACGCCCTCCAGTCCGATTTTGCAGGCGTGCTCGAACATCTCGCGGCCTTCAAGCTCGAAGTTTCGATGAACTGGATCTCGGTGCCGTCGATGATCTTCTTGAGTTCGATCTTGCGCTGGAAGAGCGGCAGCTTCCGGAGGTCGCGGCTGTTCAGGTACAGGAGATCGAAGGCGACCAGTACGATGCTGGTCGACCTGCCTTTCAGTTCGTTCTGAAGGACTGAGAAGTCCGTCGTGCCGTCCGCGGCGGGGACCACGACTTCGCCGTCCACGATTGCCGACCCGGCCCGATGTGCCAGGCGTCGTCGGCGACCTTCTTGAAACGGTTGGCCAGTCGTGACCGCGGCGGGCGAAGACTTTCACGGCTTCGTTCGGCAGATGGACCTGGACGGGGTAGCCGTCGAACTTGATTTCATGAATCCATCGCGCTCCGGACGGCACCTTCTCGATCGATGATGCCAAGGCCAGTTCGCCGTTCGGCTTTCGGGACGGCTTAGGTGGATCGTCGGAGCTGCAACGCGGCGCCTGACCATGCATGCTTGCCGATTCGTCTCGACTTCGGAACCCAACAAGCATTTACTTGCACATCGCCGCACGGCCCTGTGGCATCTATCGATGACCGAGAGACCGATCGCGCTCCCGCCCCCTCAAACGCGGAGAAGCGCCATGCAGCGGCGGCGTTCGAAACCGGATTCATTCGAGGAATGGCTCGCGGCGGAAAGGATGCGCCTCGAGCAACAAGCGGAGGCCCTTCCGCCCGACCCCGCCAAGCAGCAGTTGCTGCAAAAGATCGAGGAGATCGAAACGGCCTCACCCATAGAAAAATGGCTATCGCCGCCCGGCCTGCAGCAGCCGCGGTGACGTCCCCCTGGGTGGTGGTTGCTCATTCTGAATTGCGGTAGGTTCATCTTTCGCCAATGGGAGTGTTTGCGATGTTCCGCGCTCTTTGCCTGTTCTTTATAGCGACAGTAATGGCGGGCTTGGCCTATGCTCAGCAACGGTCGGTCAAAGACGGAATCTTAGGCGCTTGGACTCTGGTGGCGGTGACGGCTGCTCAGAAGAGACTCATCACGTCTCTCGATGCCAGCGAATTGAAATTTGCGAATCCGCGAACGCCATCCGGGATGACTTTGCAAACGGTGTGGAAACGTGCCGAAGCGCAGGGAGGTGCGGTGCCGACCGATCGCGGTTCTTTGAACTGAGGCGTGTACCCATAATGGCGGATGACAGCTTCCGACGGTCAAGCGGAATTCGTACGGTCAGTCGAAGCATTTGCCGTTCGTGACTAGGTCCTTTCCTCCCCGCTCGTCAACGGGAACGATTTGGTGAGCGTTCATCCAATTCCCGAAGCCGTTCGATTTGCGCTCTGAGACTCTCCGGTTGTTCCGGCTCAAGCTTCAGCGACGCGCGCAGTTGCTGGCCAATGACTTTAAGAATCGCCCTGCTGTGCTTGTGGTCTATATCAGTGCGGTCGGGCATAGGAAGTCTCCTTTGGCAGAGAAAAGGCGCCCGCCCCTCCCGCGGGCTTTCCGCCTGCGAGCACGGCTGCTCATTCAATGGAACTGGAGACCGGAACTTTTGGCTATCTGCGCGAGCGCGTGTGTTTGAGAACAGCGGGGCCAGTTGTAGGACCTTTGGCTATCCGCGACATGCGCCGTATAGTTGACGGCGAGCGACGGTCTCATGAATCCAAGTCGTGCTTAGGCATTCCGTTCCTGATCTCTTCACCCTAAGGCGGAGATAGTTCCGGCTTGCTCCCACCAATCCCGGTACTGATCCGTTGCCGGGCTTGGCGGTCTAGTTTGATTCTGGGGGATGGACGTCGCCAAGCGGCGAGGTTCGAAGCGCGCAAAAGTCGCTCTGGCACGTAAGCTGGCAGTGATCCTGCATCGGATCTGGGTCGACGGCACAACTTACCGATGGACCGAAGCGGGGCCGATCGCGGCATAGAAGACGTGGAGGAGATCAAGAACGCAACCGGGCTGAACTGAAGCCCAGTGCCCGAAGTCCCGTCGCCGGGACGGTGGATCCGGTGAAGCCGTTGCACGGCCAGTGGTCGTCATCTGACGAACCACGCGTATCTAGATAGGCTCACCGCTCCCTCTGACAGCATGATGTGGCGGTCAGGCGTTGACTACGGACAGAAGCATGAGCTCCGCGGCGTGACGTTTACTCGGGAGGGTTGACATCATCGGGCCCACTACAGAAGGCCGTGAACCCATAAATCGGCCGAGCTGACGGCTCGCGAGAGCCCGCTAGGTCCCGGTAGTGATCAAAAATTCCGCATCGAACCGAAATGACGCGATGGGCCACAATCCGACCTTTGACTACCGGCAGTCTGTGGAGCCAAGCGGACGTTGCCAAACGCAAGGCGGATACGGGCGGGAACGAATCCCTGCGAGGCTTCAGCTTACCGATTGCAATGACGCTTCGCGGTCCGGTCGGACGACATATTCGCGCTCTTGCGGTGGGAACAGTGTGCACATTGGTTTCCAACAGCCAGGCGTTCAAAGGTACTTTCGCTCAAGTTCTATTTTGGAACTGAGCAATATTGAACAGCGATCTCGGATCCGAAAGGGCAAGAAGATCCATCACACCGGCATCAACGGTGACAAACAAGAGTGTAGCGCTTCGAACTCGGGACCACAGAGCTTTCGCGCGATCCAACCGCAGCACCAACCGTTGGCTCCGCGCGAACTGCAAGCACCGGTATAGGCCTGCTTAATAACTGGATTCGGAGAACGGCATGACGATCACGGATAATTCGCTGACTATCCTGACGGAGCGTGAGCGCCAAATCGTGCGATTGGTGTCCCAAGGGTTATCGAACAAAGGAATTGGCCGAATGCTGAATGTCACCGATGGCACCGTCAAAGTGCATCTTCATAAGATCTTCCAGAAGCTCGACATCAGCAACCGGACGGTGCTCGCGATCGTCGCACAACGATCGCTTGGGTCCCCCTGAGGACAAGCCTACGCTGCCCACGTGTTTGGATTGAGCGCAGTATGGGTGACGGTCATACTTTGCAGCGACGATCAACGCCCCGAAAAAGATCGGCAGCAATACCGGAGGTATGAGCCACTCACGAACACTGGATCTATCGATATTCGACATTTGGGACCGCCTTTTCAAAACGGCGGGAGCGCAACACTCTCAGTCACCGATAAC
>Ga0214542_1008607_pt1 | contig 16651 bp, 15 predicted proteins | sample CNSS1metaG_FD_160096 | JGI IMG/M metagenome (GOLD analysis project Ga0214542, IMG submission 160096) | Root nodule microbial communities from cowpea collected in UCLA plant growth center, Los Angeles, California, USA - CNSS1 | ecosystem: Host-associated > Plants > Roots > Nodule | place: USA... | reverse complement strand
ATATTACTATCCCAGGAACAATACATTGAGAAACTTCTTAGGAAGTTTGGATATTATGACTTTAAACCTGTGAGTACCCCTTATGATGCTAACTCTAAATTAATGAAAAATAGAGGAGAATCTATTTTTCAACCTTAGTATGCCCAGATAATTGGGAGCTTACTGCACTTAATGAGTTTTTCAAGACCTGATATTGCTTATGCAGTAGGTAGACTGAGTAGATACACTCAATGTCCAAATCAAGAGCATTGGGATGCACTTGGAAGGCTTATGAGATACTTAAGAGGTTCAATGGATTATGCCATTGAATATAGTGGATTTCTCGCTGTACTAGAAGGGTACAGTGATGCTAACTGGATCTCCGATTCAAATGAGACAAAGTCCACTAGTGGTTATGTATTCACACTTGGGGGTGGTGCGATTACATGGAGATCAGCCAGGCAAACAATTATTGCAAGAATAGACATATACAATTGAGACATAATTTGGTTAAGCAGATGCTAAAGAGTGAAACTATTTCCATTGATTATGTGAAGTCATAACAGAATCTAGCAGATCCCCTGACAAAACCCCTAGGAAGAAATATGATTTTGGAAACGTCGAGGGGAATGGGACTTAAGCCACTTGCAAACAAACAAGTGATGGTAACCCAACCTTTGTGATTGGAGATCCCATGAATAAGGTTCATATGGGGAAAAACAAGTCACTTATTAGTTCTAATAACACTAAATTGATTTTAAATTAATTATGTTCATTCCTATGGTGTGCGTGAAAGTGCTAAATGCTGCATTTATGAGAGGTTAAACTTTGTAAATTAAAATTCTATGTGGTGTAAGAATTTTAGTTTAAACAAAGTTTTAATGATTTTCATATCCCTTATGGGTAGTGTATGATTTGCAGCATACACTTGATGAAATCACCTATATGAGTGTCAAGTGGGGCCGCTTGTATGAGATCTTGGCATGATCTCTAGAGCACTTATGAATACCGGGCACGCGCATGGCCTAATAAGCGCAACACAGCGTTAACAGCAAGGATTGTGGGGGTGTATTGTGATTAATAAACCACTAACACACATCAAGTTTTGTTGGTTCATATAGCTTGCTATACCATCTACACTGTGTGTTAAGTTTATTTGTCTAGGACAGGTTCATATAGCTTGCTATACCAACTCCGATGCATTACATCTTATGAGAGCCAGAATTTTCTTCTTTCAATCTTTCTTTTCTTATCTTTTGCAATGTGTGGGGGATTGTTGTATACAAACGTTTTATTCCATTTCAAAAGATGTTAAACGGCTTTTGAATGTTACGTTGCTGCACTCATAAATTTGCTTTTTTCAGTTTGGATTTGGCCATAATGTTAAGGATGGTTTTGATTGTGGTTTTAAAATATTACCGTTGCTTTTTTCAGCTGGCCATGGGTTTACATGCTCCTCCCCCATCTATAAATAGATGTCATTTGCCTCTTCCAAAAACACACCACTTGAGCTTTCTTTCTTCTCTTCTATATCTTCTACTATATTTTCTAGTTCTTCTTTTCCCTCATTATTCTGGGTCTAATTATTTACTCTTTCAAGAGTACTTTCTTGCTAGTTCTGAGATCCTCGGAATATCCGAGAAGTTCCTGTTGTATCCTGGGGGGCTTGCGCAACACACCGCGGATAAGTCCTTAAGGGCAGTGTATTTACACGCCTCAGGAAGTACCTTTTGTTCGTGAATTGTCAGTTATTTACAACAAGTTTTAGGTTTTACCTTCTTTATAGTTAGTTAAACAAGTAGATAGCATGCATGTAAAAGATCAAATGGAGAAAAAAAGATACTTAGTATTTTTATATTGGTTTCTTCTTCATTACAAATTAGTGTTAGTTCTTAGCCAACCAGTAAAATATCACTAGGCAGACATAATTTGTGAAGCACAGATAGTATGATTTTCCAAGTCACTTTTGACTTAAATTAATATTTTATTCTAAAAGTATTTATTGGTTAAACAAGCATTCTTTCACCTCGTGTTCCAATATCATTTTTCAAAACCGCTTACGATTCAACTAAAATTCTTTTTAGAAACCCTTCTTTGCATACAAAAAACAAGGTGTTATTGTCCAAAATGTCACAATTTCAACTTTATAAAGAGGATAGGTATTCAAAAGAAAATTTCTATCATAAAAATGCAATAGTAAATTCTTTCAATACACAATTGGAAAACAATTTATCTCCATTAAAAAATAATAAAAAATAATTATTATTGTTAACTTTATTGCCGTTTTTTTTTCAACTATACATATTTGGTAGTTTTTTTTATAATAATAATAATAATTATTATATATATATATATATAATTTTATATTCATTAATAAATTATAAAAATATAAACTAAAATTAATTTTGTATGTATATGTTGATAATGTTTTTTAAAATTATCATGTAACATTTTTAGGTCATTTAATAAATAATAAAAAATAGTTTCCAATATTTATTTTATGATTACATATAGCATACAAGTTTGGTAGCTTTTATAAGAATATAAATATACACTTTTACGCTTATTAATAAATTATAATAAAGTTGTTAAAATTATGTTTAATAATTATATTTTGTACTCGATAAACATTAATTAAACAATATACAAATTTTTTTATTTTATTGCTTTTACCAAATATGTTATACAGTCTATTTATGATATGATAGAACAACGAAACTTAGTTTTTTTTAGAGAGGAATTTAGAATAAGGATTAGTATAAAATTATACTTTTGAAAATAAGAATGAATAAACTTCTTAATTATATTTATAATATTTTAAATATTGATTTAGTTAAATATTGTCTTAAAGTAAATCAAGTGGTATAGCTTTTAAAATAATATAACATATGCTTTTATGTTCACTAATAAATCGTAAAAATAATTCTCAATATTAATTTTTAATATTTATAGCATAACGATGGTACTGCATGAAAAAAAGTTATTCAATCAATTAAAAAATAGAAGTTTTATTTGTATTTATATACTTTCAAATTTTTATTATAAAAATCACATTGAAATAAAATAGGTTTTAAAATATTAATCACAATGATTATCTTGTTATGTTAAAGTACTCAAATAAATTAGGAAATTGAATTAAAACAACAATTATATATACACCATTATATTCCTCGATAAATTACAGGAAATAATTGCTAACATTAATTTTGTAATGGTTTATAATATTCTAGCATGGTACTTGTTTTAGAAAGTATTATTTATAATATTAATTTTGAAATTATTTATGGCATGCGTATAAAGTTTTTTAATATTATATATTATATATACATATATAGTAAATAAATTATAGAAAATAATTTCTAATATTACATTTAATAAATATATTATATACTTAATTAATAAACATGTATACTATAAATAGAGGTAGATTATGCAAAGTTTGAATCCCACACCACAAAAAAATTCACTGGTTTTCAAAGCTAGAAAAATGGCTCGTTCTCTTCTCTCATTAATTTTTCTCAAACTTATCCTTGCAGTCATGTTTATTATTCTATTTTCATCTGGTATGAATAAAAATAGCTTTCAAAACTAGAATTTATTAGTACAATAGTTTGAATTTGATTTGAATTTATTCTTTCTAATTATAAGTATTGATAACAATGCAGGTGTTAGCAGCAAACCAGTTTGTCAAACACGATGTATTGAATTTCTTGACTGTGTTAACAATTGTCGGAATTTAGGTTATACAAGAGGGATATGCAATGATGGTTTATGTTGTTGTTCCAAGTAACCAATGCATTCTTTGTATGGATGCAAATACACAAAGTAATACTAAATAATATTACCTTCATTGTTAAAGAATTATGTGAAGAAATTAAATTTTCTCCAGGTTACTATGTTGTCTTATCTGGTATATTAAATTATATTATAAAATATAAATAAATAGTTCCATCATATTCTCCAAGGCGTGAAATGTACAAGAAAACTATGTGTATTTTCTTGGTGCACACAAGTATAAATAAGTTTAAATTCTCTTACAATTTTAAAAAAAATTATCTTTAAATTTAATCATGTTTTGTTAATAATTGTAATATGAGAATAATTAAAAAAAAATTTGTTTATGCTATAAAAAAAATTCTAAGTAAGGTTTACTATTACTTTTTAATCAATGTATAAATAATATAATTACTTGTATTCAAATTTATATCGAGTACATTGCAAAACTTTCCTACATTTTAGTGAAAAATGAATAATAAAGAGTTGGTAATTGAGTAAACCAATTTAATGCAACCCTTTTAAGAGGTATTAGAAAACAAGAAGTTAAATTGCATAATCAATCATTTGTGTAAAGACTAATTAGGGTAATGTAAATTGTTTATGTAAACTTCCATGATAACGGTTAATGAATACAACTTTTCCACTTTGGTGGTAATGTTCTTTCACAAATTTCGTCAATAATAATATGTCGTATCATCCTCCTTAGATGAAAGAGGTCTTTGCTGAGTTCTGGATTTCTGATTTGACTTTTTAAATGTTTTAAATATTGTTATATGGGGTGCAAGAAGTGTGTGAAAATATATAAACAATGTAGAAAAGCATTTTTTCAAGGTTAGTTTTAGGTTTTACCTTCTTCATAGTTAGTTAAACAAGTAGATAGCATGCATGTAAAAGATCAAATGGAGAAAAAAAGATACTTAGTATTTTTATATTGGTTTCTTCTTCATTACAAATTAGTGTTAGTTCTTGGCCAACCAGTAAAATATCACTAGGCAGACATAATTTGTGAAGCACAGATAGTATTATTTTCCAAGTCACTTTTGACTTAAATTAATATTTTATTCTAAAAGTATTTATTGGTTAAACAAGCCTTCTTTCACCTCGTGTTCCAATATCAGTTTTCAAAACCGCTTACGACTCAACTAGAATTCTTTATAGAAACCCTTCTTTGCATATACAAAAACAAGGTGTTATTGTTCAAAAGTTCAGAATCTAATACTATATATAATTAGGAACTAACAAATAGAAACTTCTTCAATTAAATAATATTTAGGCTTAAATATACATTTGGTCCTTGTTTTTGTTGATTTTATTCAATTTGGTCCCTATTTTCGTTTTATGTTCAATTAGGTCCTCATTTTCGTCAAATTGTGATCAATTTGGTCCTTTTCACTAACGGTGTTTAAATATTTAATGTTTTTTAACAGTACATGCCGCGTGTCAGCTCCTGTTTTTTTTTTTTAATTTTTTTAATTTCAAAAAAATGGTCCACGTGTCAAGTCACAGTTGTGCCACGTGTCAATGCTAGTGTCACGTGTCAGTTTGTGGTAGTATTATTTTTTTTGTTCAATTTAGTCCTTATATTCGTTATTTTTGTTCAATTTAGTCCTAATTTTTGTTCAAATAAATCAATTTTGTCCCTTTCAAATTGACACTAAATTTAATATCTTTTATACAAATTATATTAATATCTTTTTTAAAATTGACCTTTGAATTTATTATTTTTTAAGTTCAATTATAAATTCTTAAATTTAATTAAAAATTGAATAAATTCTTATATTTAATTGCTAAATAAAATATAATTATTTAAAATATTATAAGAATATAATTATTAATTTTTTTCTAATATTTATATTCTAAAATATTTTTAAAATTGTTATATAAAAATATTTTAAATATTCAAAATATTTTAGAAAAATGAACTAATATTTGTAAAATTAACATTTACATATAAAATATTTTAGATTTTAATATCTAAAATGCAATAAAAATATTAAATATTTTAAATTTAAATGTGAATTTTACAAATGTTAATATATATTTTTAAAATTTTAAGAATTATATTCTAATAATATTTAAATAATTATATTCTATTATACAATTGAATGTAAGAATTATATTCAATTAATAATTAAATATTATAAATTATAATTAAATTTAATAAATAAATAATAATAATGTCAATTTTAAAAATTAAATGGTCTTATTTTAACAAAATTTGGAACTAAATTAAACAAAAATAACGAATATAGGGACTAAATTGAACAAAAATAACGAATATCGGGACTAAATTGAACAAAAATAACGAATATCGGGACTAAATTGAACAAAAATAAATAATACAACTACAAACTGACACGTGGCACAATTGTGACTTGACACGTGGACACTTTTTTTGAAATTAAAAAAGTTATAAAAATTATAAAAAAAATAGAAAAAACCAGGAGCTGACACGTGGCGTGTACTGTTCAAAAATGTTAACTATTTAAACACCGTTAGTGAAAAGGACCAAATTGACCCCAATTTGACGAAAATGAGGACCTAATTGAACATAAAACGAAAATAGGGACCAAATTGAATAAAATCAACAAAAATAGGGACCAAATGTATATTTAAGCCTAATATTTATGATCCACTTCTATTCAAAAAACATTTCTACAACAAGTAATAATCCTAACATGTCCAACTCTCATAATTTTGAACCTTCAAAAAATAAATAAAAAAGAATAAAATTTCTCTCCCTTTTCTCCTCACCCTCCATCTCCCACACACAAAAGCTTCCTCTTTCAACCCAACCTCTTCGACTTCATCTCTCTCTTTCTCTTCAGCTTCATCTCTCTTTTTCTCTTCAGCTTCATCTCTTTGTTTCCCACTCTCTCACACATAGCTTTATCGCTCTGGCCAACAGAACCTCATACACTTCATCTCTCTCTTTCTCACTCACACATTCAGATCTCTTCTCATTTTTTTTAAGAGACTTCATGTCTCTCTTTCTCACTCAAACATTCAGATCTCTTCGTATTTTTTCTTTTTTACGATTCATCATGCAAATGTTTGTCACTAACACATTCAAATCTCTACTTATTTTTGTTTTCTTTCTAAATATAGTTATGGTTAAGATGAATGAAATTAGGAGAAGATAGGTCACAGGCAAGACTCTAAAATAGCAGAAACTTTGCATAAGATTTGATCTTTTTCATTGCAGAATGAAAATGGTATGTAAAGTTCATATTTTTACTCAGTTTTCAGTTATTTTCGGCTTTCTCAAGCAAAGAAATCATCTTCTTTTTATATTTTCTTTTATCTAAGTTATTTTTGTGTTGATCCTAACTTTGTTTTTGTTTAAATGCTTGAAATGAAGAGGTCGAAGACATGCAAGACTCTAAAATAGCAAAAGTTTTGCAAAAGATTTGATCTTTTTCGTTGCAGAATGAAAATGGTATTTAAAGTTCTTATTTTTACTCAGCTTTCAGTTATTTTCATCTTTCTCAATGAAAGAAATCATCTTCTTTTTATATTTTCTTTTATCTATGTGATTTTTGTGTTGATCCTAAAACTGTTTTTGCTTAAATGCTTGAAATGAAAAGAAAAAAGGCAAGCAAGACACTCAAACAGTAGAAAATTTGAACAAGATTTAATCTTTTTCAGTGTAGAATGGAAATGGTATGTAAAGTTGCGATTTTTACTTAACTTGTTTTTGTTTTAATCTTTCTCGATCAACAAATTCATCTTCTTTTTTGTTTTGATTTTATCTGCGTAAAGTTTGCTTTGATCTTAAATATGTCAATCACACAACTATGAACAACATTACCTCTTTTTCAATCCAGAATAAAAATGGTAGGTAAACTTTCAATTTACATGCTTTTGTTTGAATCTTTATCGATTACCAAATTCATCTCATTCTTTGTTTTCTTCTTTCTTAATGAACTTATCTATTTTTACTCTTCCATGATTTTTTTTAGGTTTCAAAGCTTTTTTTTCATTTTTTTCTTTAAATAGTTGTTTGCACGAGTTTGATTTTTGATTCACGTTCTTCTTTTACATCTGATGGTTTGTTTTTATAAGTTTTTATTCATCAGTTTTGATTTCAAGTTTTTAAATCTTTCAAAGTTTTTTAATAAAGCATTTATTTTAAAATTTTTTATTTAATGAGTTTTTAATTTATAATTAATATTTTGGTATTTTTTTTTCTAATGTTATTATTTTTGCAATAAATTTGAAGCATGATGATATATGGTTGTCACTTTGGAATATGAATGACTTTAAAAAAAAAGTCATTATTGTATAATTTCTTATTTAAATTGCTACTTATTTCTCAGAATGTGTATTCCCAAGGAGTTGCAATAAATTTCAAGCATGATGACAATTAAGTAGTGACTCTTGGAACATGTATGACTTCTCCTATTATCTTTATATATATTCCTAATGTTTGCAATTCTTCATTACCAGCTAACCAATAACTATCTTCTTTTTCTTCTTTTACCAATTATCTTCAAATACCAATATTCTTCATCACCACTCTATTATCGTACAATGGAATTAATGGCCACTCCACAATCCATAATTTTTGTAGAACTTATTGGCGTATTCATTACTATGTTTCTCAAAGACTAGGTTTATTTTTTAATTCCTTGACATTTTTATATTTTAGCTTTAATTTTTTTCCCTTTATTCTCAAGTTGTTGATTTTTGAAGGATTTTGAACACGTGGACTGACTGTTCATAATACGATATGGGAAGGACCTTGGTTCACAGTGGACCATTGTTGATTACGATTGTAATGTTCACAATGTTACCTACAACATGGATATTCACACTTCATTTGTTTTTGTTTACAAATATAGTATTTCTTCTTTCAAAAACGGAAATACCAGAAGCTATGCAGTTCATATGTTGTTGTCGACATAATTAGGGTTTGTCCATTTCTTTTGTAGATCTGAAATAACATTTTTCTTGATTTTTTTTGGTTGAATGCTTTATACGCCAGTATGTATTTTCAGATCTGCATTGTTTCCACATTAGTGTTACAATTAATGGTTCATTGCTCAATACATCATGCCAACAAATAATGTATTGATTTTTAAATAATCTATTTCATGCTTTCTGTTTGTCAAAATTCTTTTGTATTACTTTCCCATTTTATGAAACTTGTGAATACATGAATATGAATATTTAATGGTTTCTGACATCAATAGCTAATTTTTGCAATTTTCACAACAAAATTTTAATATGAAATATGCATTTGTAGGTCAAAAGTATATATTTCTATTAACATCATATGCTTATCACTTTTTCAATAGCTTACTACTCCATGTTTGAAGAGACCTAATTTGATTTTTTTGTCCTTTTTTCATTGTTCAACCATTTGAAAGTTTATAGTCGACTAACATATGAACCTTAAGTTTTTCAAGAATTGCCAAATCCATTTAGTATTAATCCTTACTCTCTTTTTTTTTGCATTGTTTGACCCAAAAAAAAGCTGAAATGCTATACCTGCTTTTAAACTTTTTATTTATATTTGTTTTAGTTGTATTTATTTATTTACAGATGTCTAGAACAACATCAACAACCTTCAAAATATGAAAGCAATATTTTAGACAACAAATCGTGAGTGATCTTTGTTGGTTGTTCAATAATATGCCTTAAATCTCATTTTAAAAGATAATAAGATAAGATTCATTTGAATGCAGTGGCTGAAAACAATATATCAAGTTCTTCTAGTAGTGTGATTCACTATCAAATCAAACAAAACTTAAACACTTCACAATCTCTAGTTTCTACTATAACATACAACAGTATTTTCGGTATATTCCAACATTCATCATAATTTCTTATATACCTATTGTAATTCCATGAAGATGAAGATTTTAAAGTTTATATGAATTTATTTATTTAATGAATACAGTTATTAACAATAATAGACAGAGAACTAATTGATGAAATAATGACAATGGCAATACAGGTAAGTAGGTTGTTATTGATATAATATATATCAATCTTCATAATGAAAATGGCAGTGCAGGTAAGTAAGTTGTTATAATAATTTTTTTCCATAGGTGGAACATCTGAAGTGGTAAATGAATCATATTTTGTCTCTCAGAATAAGGTTGTCAAATATCCTTTTCAAATCATATAATCACTTCAAAACATATTCAGTTTTGATGATGAAACAACTACAGAACAAAATGGTTCAACCATAACAAATCATTCTCCAGCAACAATAACAGATGAAGGTAATTCACAAATTTAATGCCAAACTGAGTCATGTGAATAACTACATATTTTGAATCATTAATTTAATGAATCTCATTTGACTACCATTGAAGTAGATACTACAAGTACAAACGAATTGTATTGCAAAGCGGAGTTGCAAGGTAATGAACACCAATTGTACATAAGTTGACATTAAATATAGGCATTTCATGCTAATGCTTTTTAATTATGTTTAGAAATTCTCAATATTGGAGAACCTTGCTTAGAATGCCAATACTGTGAAGCTCAACTTTGGTATGAAGAAAGAGTAGGAAAATCTAACACCTCAAAGCAAGTTCAATTCTTTGTGTTGCCAAAAGGAAAAAGTGGAACTTCCACTATTAAAAAAACCACCTCATCTGCTTCAAGCTTTGTTAAATGGTGAAGATCATAGAAGCAAACTATTTTACAGAATATAAGAATATACAACAGTATGTTTTCATTTACTTCAATTGGTGGTAAGATAGATGCTTCAATGAACAATGGTTCTACTCCACCACAATTCATTCTAAATGGACAGAACTATCACCGTCTTGGCAGTTTATTACCAGAAGATGGATCAAAGCCAAAGTTTGCATAACTGTACATATATGATACCGAAAAAGAAATGAGTAATAGAATGAATTATTTCAGGTTAGTTAACATGTGCTTTATGTTGCTTAAATGAAATATTTAAGTACATTTTTTGACATTTATTCTATTAATTATGTTTTAGGTCAAACTGTAAGGAATATGTGGCTAGATGAATCATTGGTTGCTGATTTGATTAAAATTTTTGACAATCACAATGTTCTTGCTAAATCTTTTAGAAGTTTTAGAGATTCATCACTGGAAATATGAAATTATATTTCACCCTAAGACTATTTAGAGGCAGAAACAAAGACCTAGTTGGTGATTTTGCTAATATGGATGTAGGCAGAGATATAATTGTCAAAAAATGTTTTGGTGAGTTGGCAAGATTGCATGAATTTCACACTACATTCATTCCATTGCAATATTCTCTCATGTTTCCATATGGAGAAAATGGTTATTTATGCAGAAGTAAATCAAGGGTGAGAGTTCGTATTTCTTTGAGAGAATTTATTACATTTAGAATACAACAAAGATCTATAGAATCTGGTAATATTGTCAATGCATGTTGATTATTCCAACATTTTTTGGTTGATTGTTATACAATGGTTGAAGCACAACGGTTGTCTTTCATTAGAGCAAATCAAAAGCTAATTCATTATGACATTCTTAATGGATTACAAGAGGTTATTAATATAGGAGAGACAAATCCTTCTTTAATTGGAAGATGTATTGTTTTGCCCGCTTCATTTACTAGTGGTACAAGATACATGTTCAACAATTGTCAAGATGTTATGGCTATTTGTAAAAATTTTGGATATCCTGATTTGTTCATTATTATAACATGCAATGTGAATTGAAGTGAAATATGTTAGTTTGTTTTAGCCAGAGGGTTATCCGCTTTAGACAAACCTGATATTGTTTGTAGAGTCTTAAAAATGAAACTTGATGAAATGATAAAATATTTAAAAAAATGATTTCTTTGGAAAAATCACTGCAGGTATGTTCTGTATACAATAATATACATTAGATACATAAGAATCAAACGAAATATGTACAACTAATTTCAATTTTTTTTTCATATAAGCAGGAATGTACATAGTAGAATTCCAAAAAAGAGGATTACCTCATTCCCATATACTTTTGTGGTTGAATGGAGAAAGCAAATTGAAGAATCCAACTGATATTGATAAAGTAATATCAGTTGAATTTCCTAATGCAGATTTGTACCCCAAATTGGAAAAGTTGTTTCACGTTACATGATTCATGGGTCATGCAGACTTGCAAGATATAATTCACCATGCATTAAGGAAGGTAGATGTTCTAAATTTTATCCAAAAAAATCACATCTTCAAATTCAATTGATGAAGAAGGATATTTATGCTATAGAAGACTTGATAATGGTAGATTTGTTGAGAAGAATGGAATTAAACTTGACAATAGAAGTGTTGTTCCTTACAATCCACCTCTTCTAATGAGGTATCGTGCTCATGTGAATACAAAGTATTGCAACATGACCAATTCAATAAAGTATTTGTTCAAATATATGACCAAAGATCTTGACAGAGCTACTCTTAAAATAAGCAACAACTCTACAGAATGTGACAAATCAAGCATTATTGATGAGATCAAGAGGTATTATGTGAAGCAGCTTGGAGAATATTTGTTGTTGACATCCATCACAGATGGCTTCCTGTTCAGAGATTGACATTCCATCTTCCTGGCCAAGAATCAACTTTGTTTAAAGATGATGATGGTATTAATGTGGTATTCAACAGATACGATAATGCTAACACAATGTTTCTAGCTTGGTTTGAGGCTAACAAAATTTATACAGAAGAAAAAGATTTGACTTATTTTGAGTTTCCAAGCAAATTTGTGTGGTTTACTAAAGAAAAAGAATGGAAACCAAGGAAGAAAGATTACAACATTGGTAGGCTTACTTATATTCCTCTTGGCTCTGGAGACCTTTATTATTTGAGGATATTAGTGACCAATCAAAAAGGCTGTATTGATTATGACAACGTAAAGACCATTGATGGAAATTGAAACCTACCAAGAAGCTTGCTATGCTCTGGGATTGTTGGCTCATGACAAAGAATATATTGATGCAATCAAAGAAGCAAGTGAATTTGCTTCTGGCTATCAACTTAGAAGATTATTTGTTACTTTATTGGCCATGAATACAATTTCTAAACCTGATGTAGTTTGGAATTCTACTTGGAGTGTCTTATGTGATGAAATTTTGTACCAAAAAGGAAAAGAGTTGAACTTACCAGGTATTGTATATTGTCATTTCATTAAATGAATAGAAATATAATTTCTGATTGCATTAACTTTTTGCTGCAGGTCTTCAAATTGAAGATGCTGAATTATAGAATATTTGTTTGCTTCAAATACAAGAAACGCTAATGTCAAATGATAGATATTTGAAGGATTATCCTTCATTACCTCAACTTGATATTTCATATTCCTATACATTCCAAAATAGATTTATTGTTGATGAGTTGTAATATAATAAAGAAGAGATGGCTAAAGAACATGAAATTTTGTTAAGATCACTCACTGATGAACAAGTTCATGTATATGAGGATATCATGACAGCAGTACTTTCATAAAAGGGAGAATTCTTCTTTTTATATGGCTATGTGGTACAGGAAAAACTTTTATGTGGAAGATATTGCCAGCTGCTTTAAGAAGCAAGGACATGATTGTTTTAAATGTAGCATCAAGTGGAATTGCTTCTTTACTACTTCCTGGTGGGAAAATAGCACACTCTACCTTTTGCATCTCACTCTTAATTAATGATGAATCAACTTGCAACATAGCTCAAGGTAGTCTTCGTGCTAAACTTTTAATGGCAGCCAATTTGATCATCTAGGTTGAAGCACCAATGATGAATAAAATGTGTTTTGAGACATTTGATAGAACATTGAGAGATATTATGAAAAATGTTGATGATGCCAACAATGCCAAACCATTTGGTGGTAAAGTTGTTGTCTTGGGAGGTGACTTTAGGAAAATTTTACCTGTTATCAGGAAAGGATCTAGGTTTGATATCATTAAATCATCAATAAACTATTCTGAGTTATGGAAATGTTGTAAAGTGCTAAAACTCTCAAAGAACATGAGATTATGTACTACAACAGATACTCAAACAGCAAATGATATAAAATAATTTGCTGATTGGATATTGAAGATTAGAGACAGAGACATGGATTTAAATGAGAATGGTGAGTGCATTGTTGAAATTCCAAAATAGTTGTTGATTGCAAATACAAAGTTACCTTTACTCTCATTGGTTGAATTTGTGTATCCTCAATTTGTGGTTAACATGATGAAGCCTAGTTATTTTGATGATGGAGCAATATTGTGGCCAACAACTGATTCTGTAGAGGAAGTTAATGAATTCATGTTGTTTTTATTTAGTGGTGAAGAGGTAACTTAATTAAGTTCAGATACACCTTGGCAATCTGATGAACAAGATGAAATTCAATCTGAATGGTTTACATATGAATTCTTAAATGATATCAAATGTTCAAGGATACCAAATCATAAACTGAAGTTGAAAACAGGTGTACCAATTATGCTCTTGAGAAATATTGATCAAGCGAAAATGGCACAAGATTGCAAGTTAATCATTTAGGGAAGAATGTCATTTCTACAGCCGTAATTACTGGGAAAAACATTCGTGACAAAATATTTATACCAAGAATTGATTTAGTTCCTTTTGATTTTGGGTTGCCTTTCAAATTTCAAAGAATATAGTTTCCAATATAATTATGCTTTGCAATGACGATCAACAAAAGTCAAGGCCAAACGCTTTCTAGAGTTGGACTTTATCTTCCACGTCCTTTATTTAGACATGGACAACTATATGTTGTTATTTCTAGAGTGAAAACCAAAAGAAGACTGAAAATACTTATACTAGATGAAGATGGAAATGTCACCAACACAACTAAAAACATTGTGTACAAAGAAATATTTGAAACTCTTTTAACAAAAAAATAGATTGTAGGTATTTTATTCATTATTTTTAATTCTGATTTTAACTTATTTGTTTGTATAAACATAGATGAACTTACTTATCTTTTTGTTTCATCTTCAATTTTTATCTTTCAAAGTATTGCAACTTGTGTTTTGGACTAGAGCAAAATCATTGTCAAAATGCAAGTCCTAGAAGGAAGATAGTGCTACAAGAAAGATTGCATTTTGTTGCATTGTCAAAATAAACATTAATGTAAGTTTGTAACATCTCATTGTAGAAATGTAGCTTGAAAACAACTTGAACAAAGAGGTGTAATTTGATAACAATTCGTTATAAAGTGCTCATTTGTACCAATCACTTCTTCTTCTTTTTTGCAGATAAAAAAAAGACAACAAAAGAAAAAAATAAAAGACAACAACAATGCTTCTGAAAGTAACAACATATCAAGTTTCATTGGACTGAACTAAGATGGAACTTATATTGAAAACAATGTATATGTTTTTGACTGAAACTTCACAATGAACATGATAATGAAATATGTTTTCTTTAGTGGTGATAGACAAAATAAATCAATGTCATAAATTATTGTAAAATGTTATATAGAGGAAGTCATTAACTGAGTTGGAGTTTAGTAAGTCTTCTGTTTATAACCTATTTCTACTTATATCAAATATTTATTTATATTTTGTTGATATGATGCACTTTTGAAGTCAAGCAATAAGTTAAAAACAGGTTTAGTCTTGATGATGAAACAACAACACAGTGAAATGGTTCAACAACAACAAATCATTCTTCAGCAACAATAACAGATGAAGGTAATTCACAAATTTAATGCAAAACTCACTCATGTAAATAAGTACATAATCTGGATCATTTGTAACGTGAATTTCATTCCACTACAATTTAAGCATATACTACAAATACAAGGGAATAATATTCCAAGGTGGAGTTGCAATATAAACAAACACCAATTCTACATAACTTGAGATTAAATACATGCATTTTATCTAATGCTTTTTTATTATGTTTAGAAGTACTCAATATTGGAATATCTTGCTTGAAATGCCAATATTGTGAAGGTCACTTTGGTATGAAGAAAGAGTAAAAAAATTTAACACATAAAAGCAAGTACAATTCTCATTGTATTGTCAAAATGAAAAAGCGGGACTTCCACTGTTTAAAAACCACCTCATTTGCTTTAGGGTTTGTTAAATGGTGAAGATTATAGGCACAAACTATTTTTATGAAATATAAGAATATACAACAATATGATTTTTATTAGGTTCTTAATTGATTGCATAACATGGATGACATTTTCTATTATGTATGATACACTTGATAAATTTATAAAGACATAATTTTTTCATATATATATTATTAGATAGTAATCATTCTTCATTACCATTACAAAAAAAGCACATATTCGAAATGCAATAGTGAATTCTTTCGATACACAATTGGAAGAAAAATTATCTCCATTAAAAAATAATAAACAATAATTATTATTTATAATTTTATTGCCGGTTATTTTTTTATTTTCAAGTATACTAATTTTGTAGATTTTGATAATAATATATATATATATATATATATATATATACTTTCATATTCATTAATAAATTATAAAATATAAACTAAAATTAATTTTGCTTTTATATTTTGATAATTTTTTTAAAATTATCATGTAACATTTTTAGGTCATTTAATAAATAATAAAAAATAGTTTCCAATATTTATTTTGTAATTATATACAGCATACAAGTTTGGTAGCTTTTATAAAAATATAAACATAAACTTTTACGCTTATTAATAAATTATAAAAAAAATTAAAATTATGTTTAATAATTATATTATGTACTCGATAAACATTAATTAAAACATTATACAAAATTTTTTATTTTATTGCTTTTTACCAAATATGTTATACAGTCTATTTTATTCTTTTATCTTATGATATGTGTAACGCCCCATTTAATTTAATACATAAAATTAAAGGAAACGTCACACAGAGATAATCAACAATGCAGTCCTGGGGTTCATAACGTCACCCCTACAAAACTAGGCACACCACGATGCCAACAAAAG
>Ga0214542_1008606_pt1 | contig 16653 bp, 5 predicted proteins | sample CNSS1metaG_FD_160096 | JGI IMG/M metagenome (GOLD analysis project Ga0214542, IMG submission 160096) | Root nodule microbial communities from cowpea collected in UCLA plant growth center, Los Angeles, California, USA - CNSS1 | ecosystem: Host-associated > Plants > Roots > Nodule | place: USA... | reverse complement strand
TATTTAATTCAGGGATGGAACGCAATTTTTCAAATAGTTTGGGAAAGATCATATTTAATCCTATTAGAAAATTATTGAGAAAGAAAACATTTATCATACTTTGGTATTTCTTATATTATAAAAGTTTCCTTTTTAACAATTTTAATTATAGTTCTCCTTTCAATTAGTGTTAAAAACATCCTTTTTATTTAATTAGAGAGAAGACACCATATACCAAAAAGTAGTTATTATATGGTCATGTTTTGTTTATAAAAAAAAACTACAAACATATATCTACAATGTATACTTTGTTCCTATAAAAAGTACTTTTTTTTTATAACTTTTTATGAATCATTTAAAATACAACATTGTTTCTATTCAGCTTTTGTTTTTTCAATGTTTTTTTCTGAATATTTTCTATATAAAAACTATATTGGAAAAGAAGAAATTAATTATTGATAGAGATAAAGAACATTTAATCAATTTCATGTCTTTCCCTTACTTTAAGTGGACAACAAAATCAATAATTGGTAAGATAGTCATAAGAAAGAACAAGTTGTATAAGATCACATGCTCCTTCGACACCCTAAGATCATGTAGGGCATTACTAATGCATTGTTGAAATTGATTGTTCAGAAAGTGAGGCCACCTCGGAGGGAAACACTTCCTGAGATTTTTGACAACTTTAAGGTAAGTTATAGTCCTTAAACAACTTCAACTTATAGATATTCTACAAGTTAGCTATGCCTAACGACAACTTAGCCTCAAAATGATTCACTCATAGATGTTATAGGTCCTTCTCAAAGACTAGACAATGGGGATGATCTCAAGGTTCTAGAAAGTTCCAAATATTCAAGGATTTTGAAGCATGGATTGAAATTGAAGTTGTTTATGAAGTTTAGATTTTCAGATTTTGGGAGAGGAGGTTGAGTTATTGGTAGTGTGATGATGACAAGGAGAATGAGGGTGTAGGTTATCCAAGGAAACCTAATTGGATTGGTAGAGTTTAATGCCTTATTGTTAAGACATTAAGAACTCTAAACAAGGACATTTCACCTACTACTTTTTCAAACAAAGATATCTTTAGAGACAGAAATACCCTATGATTTTAAGATTTCTAAAACTTTTAAATTATTTGTCCATGTGATTTCTTTTATCTAAAATATAAGTAATGCAATATAGAAAAAAACATGACTACTAAATTAAATAATTAATTATTATCACTGTTTCAATAAGTAGTGAGATTAGACACATAAATAATTAATACATGCATGTCCAAACAACAAAATAAAATTTAGTAATATGATATTGGAAATATACAAGCATATAAGAGGAATTTATTGACATTAGCCTATGTGAAACTTTGTAAACAACATCCTCCACTAACATTTTTGTTTTTTGTCAAAACAAATTTTACTACTATAAATATATAATCCAATAATGATTTATATAAAACTTTACATAAGTAAACATTTATAAATGTATAATCATACAGCAAGTATTTGATTTTACATATAGAATATCGTAAAGAGGTTGGAAAAATTGTGCAATGAAGTATAAATTAATTAATGAATATTTTTTTATACTTAATTTATTTCATGAGAACTTTCAAGACATACATGCCATATTAATTTTCAAAGTTAAAATCTCATAGTATTGGTTCATATTATACACAAGACAAACATAAAATCTTACAATATGCTATTTTACAAAGTTTGACATCTAATTTCAATATAAATTTTCCTATATGCTACATACTTGTACTAAAGAGATCTTCCATAATTGAAAAGTAATTTCATAGAATTGTTGATACATTTATTAACAATTTATGCATCTGTTGATGATAGAAAAGAAAAAGCATGGGATGTAATAATAATTTATTGAAATATAAAAGAGAGAGAGAGGGGTCCCCAATGGATATGATATTTTATTTTAATATTTTATATAGATATGGGTTTTGAGCTTTATAGGCTTTAAATTTGTGTTAGAAGCTAAAAGAAAAGAGAATGGGTGAGGACGGCGGCACCACCTTTGTTTTTTCTCTCTCCGATTGCCCTAGCTAGGCCTTAAATGGAATCTAGGTATGCAGTTGTTTTCTTTCTATTTGTCCACACCATGTGTTTGTGACATTTCCTCGGAAATTCTTGGTAAGTGTTACCAACTGTTTGCAGAATCTAACAAAAGTAAAACAAATATTGTGGTAGATTACTACAATTAATTGAAATATGTAACAGGCAGGGTCACAGATTAACCTATTTGTTTCGGGTATGAAACATGTATTTCCTCTTTCACATTCAATGGCTTCGGATTAGTTAGTAAATTTGAATTTCAATCGCTTTCTGGATTGCGTTGTCCACCTTTCCACCAACGAATAACAAACAAGAAAGGGAAATCAAATCAGTCTCTGTGTTGCTCTTTTCATAGCATTTCCACATCTCTTCTCTCAAACCAAGGATAACGTTATTTCAGGAAATTACTCTTCTTTCTTCCCTCTATTGTCGCTGTACTTTAGATTTATATCTATTTTTTATGATTATTTATGAACAAAGATAAAATAAATTAAGTTCATTAGTACAATAAAATTAAAGCTAATGAGAAAAATTACTTTTTTTTTTATAAATATGTAACTTAGATTTATCGGCTTCTATAATAGTTCCCTTAGAAAAGTTACATTCTTGACCTAATTTTTATTGATTGATAATGTAACAAAAATATTAATATTAGAAGAAAAAAAAAACTTTATGAGAAAAAAAAAATCATGACTATTTATAAGTTTTCAAGATGTGTTTTTCCCTAAAGGAATAAAGGACACGTCTATTTGGTACATTTGTTTTTTAGTACAAATTAGTATTTCGTCATGTGTATTGTATATGCTAAATATTTAATATTTAAAAATAATAACTATAATTCATAATAAATATATACTTTTATTATATTCGTCATGAATAAATCTTTGAAAAATATAAATTATGTTCAATTCTTTAGAAGAATAATTTAGGTTATAATATAATATTATTTTAATTATTAATAGTATATAACAATAATAAAGAATTTTTTATATAAATTCTTACCGATTTTATTTTTAAGGGAATATCATTTTAACTATTTTTTTATTATTTTTAAACTAATATCTAGGATAAAAAGATATCTATAAAATAAATGAAAACTACCCACAAATTACTTATATTTACTTTTTTATAATTTATAATAATAATATATCTTTTTTTCTCACAAAATGTACATATTTGCACATGTTTTCATGAGTTTCTACAAAAAGAATGAACAAATGTAACTTCAAGATGTAAAAGATAGAAAAGCACAAGTGATTAAGAAGATCAAAGAACACTAATATATACTAATAATAAAGTTATTGTCACGTTACGTGTAGAAGAAGGTTTAGAAAATTTTGTTAATGTAAAATGATACTACTATAAGAAGGTCATGTGTTATGATTAAGATTGTTGACTTTGATGATATAAGTATTTGAGAAGTGTATATATATAAATAATGTGTTGATGTGAAAATTAAAGTGAGATGTTTGAAAAGGATTTGAAGAAGAAGAAGAAGAATTATGTTTCTACCTCTCTGGTACAAGTTGAGTATGACAATGTTAATCTTTTTGGTTGTCTATATCAACGATGCAAATGTGCAATTTATGGTGATTGGAGAGTTTGCCCAAACCATAAAAATAGGCACATAGATCACACACTGGACCACATGATACTTACTTTTCATAAACATAGCCATCCATCTATTTGGTATAGAGCTAGCTAGCACCATTTTCAATTTATTGTACAGTCTACAGTATTCAAATCCACTGCTTCTCCCAACAATATAATCACCCATCAAACAGACAACGACATCTTTGCTTTCTGCTCTCAACAACCATAACCATACACACACAAACATCTATCCAAAGGTGAAATGTCTAACCCCCCATTTTTTTTTTTTTTTTTTGTTTTTTTTTACCACACAATCATTTCAAACAAACCAATTGTGTGTATACTGTTCACAACAGTAACTAGTCTTCTAACTTTCCCATTACTTTCCAATTCATGGTTATCAATATATTGTTAGTGTAATATACTTATTTCATAATTCTTTGATTTTTGTGATATTTATTTAGTTTCTTTTCACTTTTTATGGTGTGTTTTACTTAAATAAAAATATAATATAAAACATGTTAGAAACTTAAATGTGAGTTTAAGTCTCATGTAATTATATAAATGAAAAGGTTTAGTTATTTATAAAGAAGAAAAACTCGTAAACATGCTATGTTAAATTTTCAAATTGGAAATGGTGTTAAATTCTTTATATGGGTTAAAATTTATTTTAATATCTTATTTAAAATATAGAATTGGAAGAAATAATTAGATATAGGTATGAATTGATATTTTAATTATATCTCTATTAGGGTAGGAACAAATGTACAATATAAAATAGTAGAAGGATATGTTGGAAAAAAAAATCTTATTATATTTTTGTATATATTTTATTACTACATATTTATTTTCATGATAACAAAAATATTTTGTATGAGTCTGAGTTTTTTTTTTGTTGTTGTTATCGATCTCCAAAAAAAGTAATATAGTAACATTTTTGCAGAAAAAAATTAATTGATGTAAGAAGATTTTATGAACTCTTTTATATTAAATTGAGACATATTTCTCTTACATACTTTGAGTCCCCCTCTCATTTCTCTCTTACAACTTCATTGTTTCCACCCACCTTCATTGTCCTTGATGAGACACCATGGTCTTTCTCTTAGATAGAGTTTCACTATCTGTCTTTCTTGTAAATTGTGCATACAAACAAAGATATGCATTTACCATGTTCATATCCACTCTTTTCCCTCGACTTGCATTTGAGTTCTACAATGATGACCCTCCTTGTTTGATAATACTATGATGTTTGCAACAAATTGAAATTTAAATACATGAAACATAAGCTTTGATTTGAAAAACATAATTATTTTCTAAATAGAAACTCACCTTAGTCTATAATTATGTTGAATTTTTTTTAGTAGGATAAATCAAGGAGATTGATTATTGGATAAATTAAAAAGATTGATCATCCATGAGGTATGAGTTATCCATAAGAGATCTAACACCACATTCAATATAAAACCTAAGATTTAATATTTACGAGTTTATTTTTTTTATATACCATTTAACTTTATCATTTTGATGTGAGACTTTCAATTTATATTTAAATTTCTAAAAATTTGACCAAATTTATGATTTTTATATTTCACGTTGGTGATTTGTTTTCTTTTAATAATTCATTGTGCTCTTGATTCATACCAAGTATATATATTTGACATTTGTTTTGGTATGAAAGACTTAGGTGATGTTTCAATATTTTAGGTATCTGGGTTTATTATGATAGGTCATTTAAAGAGGGTTTAAAACATTCAATACATACTATTCTTGTGTGTTGTGCATGTTTAAAGAGGTGAAAAAAAAATTCAATTTTGAATTTCAATTTTGTTTTAAAAAATGTGATTAGTAAAATTGAATAATGTTAACTAACTTTTTAATTACAACAAAAGTGTAAGAATTCTACTTAGAGAGAGTATAAAACATTACTATCTTGTTTTATTGCTTCAATCATGGCTAAGTTACGCTCAAACCAGTAGTAGTATTTAATATTTATTAATATTATAAGATATTTTAAGTAATAAAATAATATAAATTTATAGTAAAATTAAAATAAATATATTAATACGTGTTTAAGGAATTATTATTTACCAAATTTAATAATGTGAGAATTGATATTAAAATAACCAAATTGATGTTTGTGTGTCACATGAATTAACAAGATAGGACTTTGAATTGACACAGATTGGTATCTAAACCAATTCTCAGTTAAACAATAAAACAAACTCGTTTAATCCTCATTTTAAAACAAAATAATCTCTCATTAAAAATTTAAACACTATGTTCCAAATATTGAAGTACATGTTAAAAGCTTAAATCTGAAATAATTAAATTTTTCGTTTATTTTGCTTACATATGCATATAAGAATACCGTTCTGAAAATTAAATTGAATCGATTGGTCGGTCGAAGTAGAAAATCAATAAACTGATCATGGTGGTGTTTGATTCAAACAAATCATAAAAATAACATGTAGAAAAATTGGTGAAAGAGTCAAGATCTAAAATTGATAAAACGAGTCAAATTGAGGAAAAAGTGTTTCAGCACATTTTTTATTTTTTTTCATACAAAGATGAAAAATGAAAACAAATTACTTTTTTTTATAATTTTTAAATTTAAATGTGTTGTTATTCCCGGATAATGTTGTGTATTCTTGAAATTAGACTCAAATATTATAAGATATTTCATTTAAAATTTTGTAAAAATTTATAAAATCATAAAATCATGTTATTATAGTTTCCATATTATTAGCATATTTTAATGACATAAACTTCACCAGATTTACTTATTATATTTGAAAATACTGAATAAATAAACCTTAAATGAGTGAGTTGAGTTAGTGATTTGTTTTTGAAAACACTGTTTAATACTGTAATTGAATTGATGAATATGTACGGAAGAAAAAGGATCAACCATGTGCAGGAGAACTAAATCATCGGTTATGTTTAATTGCATATTTTATGTGAACTTGTTTTAATTTGTTACACACTTCAACTTGGTTCAGTTTCAACTTTGTAGTTATTTTCCTATCTTAAATACTTTATCCATATTCAATAAGTCTATAGAAAATACCAGTTATTTATCTTCTTAAGGAAATTTTTAACTTTCAAAAGCTGCATATTGAAATTTGTCTTATTTAGAAAATTTGATCAACAATAGAAAGGAAAAAAAAAAACTGAGAATTAATTGTTGGGTACAATCTCGTAGCTACCTGCTACTTCTTATTATTAATTAAATATCATCACATGTGCATGTTTTTGATATTTCAATCATTAGTGTTTAGGGAAACACAAATGAATTATGTTTCTTGTTTTGTCAAAGCATATTCATACTAAAATTAAAAATAAAGACCACCCCAAATGCGACAATATTTGAAATACAAATATATAAATTAAACTTTTTAATCTTAAAATTTCACTACAACATTTTGGAGTTTAAACCATACTAAATTAAATAACGACTAAATAAATATGGTCTAAACATATAATAAACAACATTTTTATAAATATTGTATAAATATCATGAAAACCTATAATTATATAACTATTGTTTTAAACTGTATGGACAAAATCATTAAAAATGTGATCTAAAAACATAGACAAGATATAAAATCGATTTGAAAAAAATGATGTCTGTTATGAGGAATTTAAGCAACGATTTTAAAGTATTGTTATATTAAAAACCGTTACTTATAATTTATAACTACACTCACATATACCACGCCTACAAACTGTGGTCTAATCTTTAGACCACAGATTTTATAATTTATATCACAATTTTGTGCTATCATCTAAAGTAATTTTTTTATAGTGTGTATTTATTTATTTTAAATTAAATTATTATATAGACTGTCATATTCAAAATTAGTAGAATTATTAATTAAACATTAACAAAAACCAAAAAGTCCCTTTCCTAGAAAAAATATAAATTTCATAAGCTCATAAAATACGACATGAAAATTGTATTTTTTTTATCAGTTTAAAAAAAACAATAATTGAATAAAGAATGTTGTCTTCTTTTTCTTACATGAGTATATTTCATAACATAACAGAAGTAGAAGTAGGTTCGTTTTGGTTCACCACTTTCCCTTACAACAATAAAGGCGAATTTATAAGAACGAAAGTTGAGGTGGTGTGAAGAAGTAATAAAATGGATGTATATGGAAAAGTTTATGCAGAGAAGAAATTGGAAAGGAAAATAAATTATGCATACGTGATGATAATGACAATAAGGAAGAAGTAATATAATTAAAAGCCAGAAAGAACTAAAAGGTGATATTTGGCATGTTTTTTGGGATCCGGGACATTAAATTATGACTGAGCTCGGGAGTTGGAGGTTTTGAAGAAGAAGTTATTGGTCTGGAATATATTTATTTTTCCCTTAAATTTATACAGTTGAGGAATATTGAAGAGGGAATCATATCTATGGTTGCATAGGAGGCAGTAGCTGAGAAAATGAAATGATAATTCAATGAGAATGAAGGAAGAAAGAAAGAGCTATTAGATTCTCATGTTTAGTGGTAAAAAAAAACCATGAAAAAAAAAACATTATTAAAAGTTAAACTGATGTTTTGTTATGAAACATATACATTTGACAGTGTTGTAATTGTGAAAAAAATTATGGGTATGAAGGTGGGAGGGACCAGAAGAGAGAGAAGAGAGAGAGCACACAATGAATGGCACCAAAAGTCAAAAAAAAGAGAAACTCAAATCAACCTAACACTGTGCACTCTCTCTGTTTCTCTCTCCTTTACTACACCGTTGGCACTGCATTGTGTTGTGTTGTGTTGTATCTCCCTCTACTTCTCTTCTGTCTAGTAACAACAACTTGTCATAGATATCCTTTCCCTTTTCCACATTAAATAATTTTGAGAAACTAAAAAAAAAAAATGGGGAGGGATGAGATTTAACAAAGTGGAGGTCTTTGCTTCTGGAAACAAGTGGCCTTTTAGTGTAGAACCGGAAGCATATATTGTACAGATTATTATTATTGTTATCCCAAATATCATGAAAATGACTACTTGCTCACATGACCCCAATACGCACATTATTCATGGGCCCCCCACGTAAGTGTAGTAACCCTCTTTTCTTTCCCCTTCTCTCTTTTTTTCTTTTTTTCTCTCTGTTGTTGTTGTTGTTGATGTGTTTAAGAATAAAACTGGGTTGCAACAAATATTTTTGGTTCTTTTTTGTTACTTGTAAAGAAGCTTCCTTTGAGGTAACTACACACTTGTGTTAGCTAAAACTCACATCACCCTCTTTCCCATCTCCATCTCTCTAACATATTCTTCAGCTGTTTAGGTCAACAATAACCCCGTTTTGAATCCTCCATGCCTTCTCTTTCTTTAGGGTTTGATGCCTCATGGTCAAATATGAAGGCACCGACTCTTACAATTCTCTTCTAGTACTAAATAACCACCTGCTTTTCTTTGTTTTCTTCACAGCCTCACATATCTATCTGCCTACTCAAATATCTTCTTAGCTCTCCAACTATATATTTATTTCTTGTATATATATATATATATATAATCTTGTCAATTTCCAGACTCTAAATTTTGCATTTTTATTTTTTTTTATTTTCTCCTTTACTTCTTTTTCCTTCTCTTCCTTCTCCTCTCCTCTTGTTCTTCTTGTTCTTGTTGTCTTCTTTTATGATTTCATATTTTTTCAATTATTTGGTGACATTGTTTAATTTGGTGAGATCCAGAGGCTGTAATTAGCAGAATTGAAGGTGGGGTCAGTGTGTAATTTTATGGAGTTGATGCAAGAAGTGAAAGGGTATTCCGATAGCAGAGAGGAGGAGGAGGAAGAGGAAACAGCAGAAGAAATCGTGACGAGAGAAGAAAGCAGCAGTAAGCACCACTACCCCTTTTCTTCTCCCTCTTTGTCTTTATCTCCTGCTCCTTCAATATCAAATTATACTTCTACTACTTCTGCTGCACGTCCTCATCACCATCATCATGTAATAAATATTCCTCACCAACAAAATCCATGGCTGGGGATGAATATTCATGATCATGATCATCATCTTCAGTCTCCAGAGACCACTGAATCTCACAATTCATCATCTGGGTTAGGGTTGTTACACCAACACCAGGATGCAGCAGCCTCCAATTTCATCATCACCAATCATCATAATCATCATCACCACCACACAACGAAGCAGCTAGATTTCATGGACTTGACACTGGGGGGCAGCAAGGATGAGGGGAATTTGCAGGGATCAGGAGGTGGTGCTGCTTCTTCTGTGTTTCCTCATCATGCAACTGCTAGTTCTTCTGCCGATGCTAACGTTAGCAACCTGCAGCAGCCTTCTGAGAAGGAGCACATGTTTGACAAAGTTGTGACGCCGAGTGATGTGGGTAAGCTGAACCGGTTGGTGATACCAAAGCAGCACGCTGAGAAGTATTTCCCTCTTGATTCCTCGGCCAATGAGAAGGGGCTGCTGCTAAATTTTGAGGACAGGAATGGTAAGTTATGGAGGTTCAGGTACTCCTATTGGAACAGCAGCCAGAGCTATGTGATGACCAAAGGCTGGAGCCGTTTTGTGAAGGAGAAGAAGCTTGATGCCGGTGACATTGTGTCCTTCCAGCGAGGTGTAGGGGAGTTGTATAGGCATAGGTTGTACATAGATTGGAGGAGAAGGCCCGATCACCATCACCATCATGGCCCTGACCCTTCAGCCTCCCTTTTCACACCTTTCTTCCTTCCCAATCAGCCTCACTTCATCAGATGGGGTGCCACTGGCAGATTCTACTCCCTCCCCTCTCCCAACCCACCACGCCACCATGACCATTTGAACCAACACCTCAATTACAACAACACCATGTATCATCAACATCACCATCCCTTTCATCACCAATTGCAAGGTGCTGCTGCTGCTGCTGCAGCTGCTGCTGGAGGAAATGGAACTCATCACTACAACTATCATGACATGAGTAGTTCAGGATCTGGCTCCGTCTATTACCTCAGGTCTACCCCCCCACCAATGCCATTCGCCGATCACCAAACCTTGAACACAAGACAACAACAACAACAAGAGGGGGGGAATGTTTCTTCTCATCCTCCTATAATCATTGATTCTGTTCCGGTTGCTCACCACCACCATCATCTCCACCACCACCATGGTGGTTCTAGTACTAGCACAAGTCCTAGCACTGCAGGGAAAAGACTTAGGCTGTTTGGGGTGAATATGGAATGTGCTTCTTCAACATCAGAAGACCCCAACTGCTTCAGCTTATTGTCCTCATCTTCAATGGCACATGCGACAATGGCTAATTCCAATTCACCTCCCTCTTCTTCACTACCACCTCTTCAGCTTTTGAGGGAAGACTCACTTTCATCACCATCATCGGCAAGGTTTGGGGATCAGAGAGGGGAACAACAACAACAACCTTCAATGCTTTTTGATCTGGATCCTTCTTTGCAATACCGGCAGTGATAAACAAATTGATCAAGAAACAAATAATCAAGAAGATACGAGTTTGATCTAAAGTCACCTGGGCTAGCTACACTTTCTTTTGCAGCATTTTTATTATATTTTAAATTTTTTTTTTCCCTTTCTCTTTTGTTTCTTTCATCAGCTACAAAGGAAAGAAAAGGCTCCCAGACTTTCTTGTTCTTCTGCTTCTTCTTTTGATCAGTAATTAGTTTTTAGCTTTTGCACGTTTTGGAGTCTTTAGTACGTTTAGAACTGCTCAATGAATTAATTAGCTTGGGATTTGGGCCCTGAAGAAATGGAATATCCATCGTTTCACAACCTAAAGAGGGAAATGAAATCCATATGGAGATCAATTACGTTTAGACCTTTTTCAATTGTGTATAGTACAACACAAATATATATATATTATATTATTATTTATTAATAATATTATAGTATATATATATATATATATATATATATATTTATATATTTTTGGTCTTTCTATTTTAATATTGCTTCAACACTGTTCTCTCTCTCTTTCCGTTTACTGCATTTAATGATACACAGAAAAGCTTGTTGCTTTCTTCTTTCCTCTAATGTTTCTGTTAGCCTTGTTGGGTTGATGTCGTTCAACACACTGCTGCTTCTGCTCCTGCTGCTTAGTTAGGCATTTTAGCTTTGCAGATAAAGTGCAGAAAGTTGTACAGCTGTAAAAGGGTAATTTTTTCTGATCTTATTCCTCCTCCCTTCATCCAATTTCATTACCTTTTTCCACTTACTATGCTGTAGTTACCATAAATAATTTATTCATTATATTTATCAATGACTACTAACCCTCTTCCCTCTATTTTTTTACCTCTATATCCCTCCACATTGCTACTTACTAATACCTTTTTTTTATTTGTATTTTCTGCTGATATGCTTTTGTAACTTCTCCTATTCATCAGCCGCCTTCTTGTCTGGATTAGCACTGCACACAAAGTGATATTGGGAAAATGAAAAAATTGGGGTGGTTTGTCCCCATTTACTCATGCCTTAAAGAGTAAGTAGCCTGATTCTGATGCTTATTTCAATGTTTTGCCTTTCATCTATGATTCTTATCTTAATTTAACATATGCAGCCTTTAGACTTTTATGGATTTAGATTCCTCATGTGATATGTGATGCTTAATTAGTCTTTGTAACAGTCTTGTTACTGTCGACAGTTGAAAATCAAACTCACTCGTTACTAATTATATACATTTTTTGGATTTGTCACAGATATTGTAATAATTACATTACAGCTAAGGCTTTTGGACAGTGAATCAAAGAGCTTTACTTTGACGATCCAGGTGATAAATTATTAGCTTATATCTTCTTCTCTCTCTGATTTTGTGTGCCTGAAAACTTCATATTATATGACAGATATAAAACATATGCCAGGAAAAGAAAACACAAAACTCATCATTTTGATTCATCCTGTGTTGTGTGTGAAGAACTGATGGGGCAGATTGATGCACTTTGCTCTAGGTTTACAAAATGATGCAAGGCCTTCTCATTTTACTATTTATATATTTTGTCCAAGTTTATTTGGAGTAATTGACTCATAGAAACCAGTAGTATATAGATGGTTGAAAATATTAGAGTGGCATTGAATGCAAAATACAGTGTTGAAGGCATAAAAAGGAGATATCAAATGGAATGTGGTGTGAAATGGGAAAGCAAAAGCAACACATATAGGACAGTAAGATGAACAGTAAGCGAGACTAGACATATATAGGAGCAGAACCTTTCTTTTGGCTACACAGACTTGAATGTGATGCTTTTCTATTAAAATATATATAGGAGTATCTCGGATCCTTTAGGGTAAAGTCAATTTCCATGAACCATCAAAAGCCTTGGAAGAATCCTTGTCACTGCTGGAATTTAAAGACTGAAAGAGACTAGAAATGAAACCTTTTTGGGACGATCTACTTCATTTCAAATGCTTCCAAAACCAACAAGAAAAATCAGTAAAAGTTACTCAGGATATATAAAACTAGGCAAATCAAACATCAAAAATCTTTATTCTTTTCTTTGATATATATTATTGTATTATGTTGTCATCTTTGCTTATGATCTTGCAGACATCAAGTTATTAGATAAGGAAATAAAACGATATTAAGAAAGAAAGACACTAACATATATTAATATATTAGTTTTTTGGTCATGAGGTAACAATATGCAGGTGACTTTTGTAATCATATCTCATTTTCCAAGGAAGATTTGGGATTCAAGAGCTTTATATATGCTTCATACATATACATGCATGAAATACATATACCTTATGTTAATAATTAAGAGCCTCCTAGAGTCATAGGTTGATTAAAGTTATCCATAAATTCAAGGGCTTAATTATTCCCTAGCTAGGATTAGGTTTCTTGTTTAATCATAAAACCACGACTTTATATTGATCATATAATGATAATAGTATGAACATTGTTTCTTAGCAACGTGAAGGTTATCATTGTTTTGGGAATTGCATCATCCCAAGATACAATGTGTTATAAAGCAATTAATGTTTCTCTTTCTCAGTTATACTGCAGTATTAATGTCAATGCAATTAGTTCTATATCCACTTTTAGTTAATAAGTTAATGTTTGTCACTTATGCATTTTATGCAGAAGGAAAGATAGAAGCTCCACCAAATCACTGAAATCAGATCTTATGATATAAGGACTCTCACACCTACCATTTCAGTCAGATTTTAGAAACATTTAACCAAGGTACAGTTTTTCTGAGTACACAATTTATATATATCAGCTAGGTCACAAAAAGTGTTCAATCACTAATGTTTAAGTCAAAAAACATGATATAATGTTCAATTTGGCAGAAAAACAGATATTGGCTTGATAACTCTCTCAAGAAGTTATCAACATATATGCATGCATATAATCATCATAAAAAACTAATGTAGATAATGATCATTTCCCTGTTCCTGGTTGATTTAGTGGTTCATCATGTTTTAAACTTGGAAGTGCACTTTTCTAGTCATTTAACCTCACTGTTGTTAGGAAGTAATTTAGATGTTATACTGAACTTGTGATAGGTATTTATTTCAATGAAATTATACATGTTGAATAAAATAAAGTATTGAAGGGTGTGGGATTGAAAAAACAGAAGGCAAAATCACCTTTACATTAATGGTAAATTAATAATCTGGCTCCCTGTATTTAAATTTTACTGAGCATAGTTGGCTGTTATAAGGGTGGCTTCATTCACTCTCTTATATATAAATATGAACAATTTGGAATGTCATGCACCATATCAACATACATAATGTATTAGTTGAGTTTCTGGTCATGCATTATTAATTTTTAGTACATTGTTACAATACTTACATTAAATAAAGTACTTCCATTAATTTATTATTTATATCATTTTATTATTAATGCAGTTATTGCATAAAATCAGGTATAGATGGGAAAATAAATTTGCAGTGACAGATAAATGTGATGTAAGTGTAGTAAATTTAAGAATACTTGTACCAATTTTGTTGGTTTAAAAGTAAAACTTCAAAACCATTAAATTTCTTCACATGCTACTCCTGTAATATGAAAGTTTCATGCAATAGAAGCATACTTATTTGTGCTTAATAATGGTATTTTCTGTGCCTTTCAAAAGTTAATTCTAAAACATAACACAAGAAATAATTATTTCTTAATGTTTAGTATAACTAGTCTTACATTTTACTATATATAACCTTTTACATTTATTTTTTCTTGAGTCCTGTAAAAATTTTTATATATTTTTTTATAAAAAAAGGTCATCTTAAATACATTGCAAACCATTAAAAGTACATAATTTTAAGAATTTTTTTTATTTGACCAAATACATTTACAATTATTTTTAACTTTTACCTGATAATCTCAACACTGTTAATATTAGCTAAAGTCACATTCACATATTTATCTTTCATCCCTCTAATAATTATACTTTATTAAGACCATTTTTTTTCATTGAAAGTCATTTGATTAGGTCAAAGTTTTACTCTACCAAATTACTTTTGAATTTTTTTTTTTCAATTTTTACTTTAATGTACAAGTGTTAGAAAACTTATTTTAATTACTGTACTATTTAGTAGGTGAAAAAAAGATAATAGGTTTTTATGATAAAAATATATTATTTTATTCTTATGATAAAGTGTGATTTAAATTTAGTTGTCTTAAATTTTATATTATGCCAGTATATTTCAATTAAGAATAAGATCCATATTTTAAACATATATAATAATCTTAAATATGATGCTGCAATGAATATGTCCTGACTGTTTAAAAAAGAAAAAAAAAAAAACACCCTATTCAAAGTTGAAAATTGGTTTCTTCATACATCTTCTATGAAACTGATTAATATTTCAGGAATAAAATAATATATAATGAATCCTTAAAAATGTTAGAGCTTGAGATTTAAGCGTGTGAATATTTGGAGAGGCTGAATATTTATTTTTTTGGAATCCAAATTCCAAAGCAACATGGTAAAATGATTAAGGCTGTTGTGATTATTCATACATTTCTGTTGTTAACAATAGCAACAAAATATATAACATTTCATCTGAAAGTTTTTTTTCTTAACTAAATATGATCTTCTTTTTTTTCCTTTAATTTAACACATGCACAATTATATATAGCAATAATTAAACCTAAAATCATATATAAATCATATAAGTTCTCTGTCACTAATCATAAATAGTTTTAATTTTCCATAAGTTTGGTTATTTTCTTATGTCATCTATTTAAAAGATATTTATAAACAAAGTTGTTTTAATAAAATTTATCAATAGTGTAACTAATAATGTGAAATTAATAATATATATATATATATATATATATATATATATATATATATATATATATATATATATATATATATATATATATATATGCGCTAAGAACAGCTAAATTTGATTACAAAATTATATATTAATATATACGTGAAGTAAATTTTAACAGATCTTACACTAAAGGTAGTTTTTGCATAAATTACTTAAATCTATGATGTTTATTGCATGAATATTGCTTTGATTTTTTTTTTGTGTGTGTGTTCTTAGTTCAAAAAATATAATCGTTAATTAGCAAAATTTGCTTGATAAAAATAATTTTAAATTGATGTATATATATAATGATAAAAAGAAATTGAAGAATTACATATATGTGTATTTTTTTACCATCTGCACTACGAGAATAGCAGAAGTGAATAGCTTTGATTTGAATGCATACATTATTAACTCAGCTATATGAGCAAGAAAATTGGTTTAATTTGTTTTTTTTTAATATGAAATGTCATCTTAAAGTCATAGAAATTATATTATATATGTTTCTAATCATAGACCGAAATTTAAAGTTTTGGCATTACCCCAAAATTTTGTTTTAACTTAAAGTAAGTTTCATCATATATGTCAGTTCTCTGGGAAAAAAATAAAAAATAGTATTTAAGTGTCTAGCTTGAGATGGGAGTTTTAAAAAAAATCTATTCTAACCAGAAATAAAGAATGGTCTGTAAACACTAAAAATAGATAATTATATATATATATATATATATATATATATATATATATATATATATATATATATATATATAT
>Ga0214542_1008604_pt1 | contig 16658 bp, 6 predicted proteins | sample CNSS1metaG_FD_160096 | JGI IMG/M metagenome (GOLD analysis project Ga0214542, IMG submission 160096) | Root nodule microbial communities from cowpea collected in UCLA plant growth center, Los Angeles, California, USA - CNSS1 | ecosystem: Host-associated > Plants > Roots > Nodule | place: USA... | reverse complement strand
TCAACCACTTCTTCTCATATTCCAACTTCATGCAATTTCACCACACATATTACCAGTCATAACAATTCATGCATATCATAACTAAGTTCATATTTTAACATTTAAACATAGCTTCATCCATTAGAAATAAAGAAATAACACTCAACTGCAGGGGTTCTTGCCCAAGCTGAAAGGTCTCGCCCAGGCGAAAGGGCTCTCTCGCTTAGGCGAGTCATTCTCGCCTGAGCGAGGCTCAAAACAGAGAACAACTCAAACTTTGGGCGAATTCTCACTCAGGCTAAGTTGTCTCGCTTAGACGAGAGTGACTCTCGCTCAAGCGAGATCTCGCGCAGAGACAAGGGATGAGTTTCTGGTGTTTTCGCTCAAGCGAGAGCTGCTCGCTTAGGCGAAAATACCAGATTCCCAATCTGTTCTCACATGCAACAATAAAGAAATCTAGCACAATCCAAGCATACACTCAATTACACAATTCAAACACTCATACAACAATCAATCATGCAATTCAAAGTCATCAGAATGATTTCTATATGAAATTCAAGTAAAACAGTTAGCTTCCCTTACCTATTATCCTGTTTAGACAACTTTATAAACGTCAACGCCTTAAAAACGTCAACACCTCTAACTCCACAGGATGCTCTATCTACACATAGAAACATCACAAGAATGATCAGGACATACCGTTATGATCACTGATCAGCAGAGACTCATACTGATGATTAAAACGTCGCATGCAAGCGGAAGAGGGCTTGCATGCAACAAAAAACAGAAAAAGACTAAAAAAAAGAGCGGAAACTCAACTTACGTGAACGGAGAAACTGATCGGTCCAATTTGAAGAGCTCACCGAGAGGATCAATCCTACGGTCTCGGTTCTTCAATCAGACGACCAGAGAGACAGAACCTCTAGAGAGAAGTCAGAGAACTCTAGAAAAGTGGTTTCTAGAGAGATGGTGTGTTTTAAAATAATGAAACTCGTTTATAACAATTATATTTATGCTAAAACCTTTTAATATTAAAATAATCGAGTCTCACTATTTTTAAACTACTGTCACTTTTAAAACGTCATTTTCTAGGGTCTTATAATAAACACTATCAATTACCAATAAGACCTATAAAGGAAGGGAAATGATTAGTTGAATAATTATCATAATTTAAAAAAAAATTATAGTTGATAATACTAACCTATTAACCTATTAATGTATGGAGCCATGTAAGCTCATTGCTCCCACAAATTATATATCATTGTTAAACAAGCCAAGCCCATAAAATGCATACTTGAAGGTTTGATTTATAGTTTGACCTAATATCTTAATATCTTAAGGAGAATGCTAATCACTATCGTTAGAACACTGATTAAGGATAATTAATTTGTATTGGTTATATCATTTTTACATTAAAAATTGAAACAATTAAATATATTAATTAAGATAATATAAATGCATATAACAAATGTTATAACTACTGATATAAAATAATGACTTTGAAATTTTTAATGTCTCTACTAAAAAGAAAAAAATCTATATCTCTGGTGGCACTTCAAGAATCTCTCAAAGTGAAAGTTTCAAATGTAAAGTAAACATTTGAAAGGTATGTTTTTAAGTTTTGCAAAAAAAGAAAAAAATCTTCGATGATGAAATTATTATACCTTTTTGTGAATTTTTTTTGTCTTTATACTATGCTTTCAATTTTTTTTTTTTGAATATGCTTTGTAGACGATAAGTTGCACATTGGATGAAGATAATGATAGAAATAAGAACAATAATGAAAGACATTTTGACTTGAATGAATTTTTTAATTATTGTTTTTATAAATTTTTTAGATATTTAATATTATTATTTTTTGGTTATTTTATTAATTTAAATTTTCTTATATTTAATTATATTTATTTTTTAGCAACATTAAACATAGTTATTTTATTATTTAATTATTTTTTAATTTTTATTGATGAATATTAAATAAAATATAAAACACATGTACAATATTTATGTGCATTTTTATCTTTTAAATAAAATAAAATCATATTAATAATAATTATGTCAGATTTAATTTAATATCAAATTTATTTATATATATTTTATAGAATTTAATGTATATAAATTACTTTTACCGATATTCTAAAGACACTCGTAAGATCCGTATCTTAATTATGAAAACTCTTTTGAAGAGAAAGCTCATCCATCGAAAATTCCCTGCATGACTTTCACCTTCATTTTTTCTTCATTCTTTTGTTGGATTCCATGTCATTCAATATCATAAATAGCTAAATTTTCTTTTGTTGGAATTAGGTGTAATTAACAAACTTTCTTATACATTTTAGTTATATTTTTTATACATACTTTTATATTAATTTTCTCCATTAATATTTAATTTTATATTAAAAAAGAGACAAATTCAATACATTACAGTATCTAAAGAATGACAGAGGAAACAAATGGAATGAATTTCGTATATAGTTATGTGCGGTTAGAATGTTATGAACGGATTGGAAGAAATTTGAAATTAATAACGAAAAGGAATTAAAAAGTCCATGCTCATTAACTCAGCAAGCCTTGAACCTACAATTCAAGTATTATGTATGTGAAAATTTGGTTTTTTTTTTTTTTTTTATCAAAATGGTATAATGTTTTCCGTAAATTACTAAAATGGACTAATTTAAATAAAATTACCAGTTTGGTGTAAATTGTTCCTGACATTTATTTTATTTTACTCAAATTTTAATTATGACAACCTAAATTTATGTAAGATAAATAATTATACGAAAATATCTGATTGAAATGGTTTATTGTGGTAGGTGGATCACAAAATTTTTAAAATAATTCAACATATTATTCATTATTTTAGTAAATAATTATATAATTTATTTTAAAATTAATATAAAGTTGATGATCGGTTATATAATTTAACTATATTATTGATGATGTTTTAACTATTATAGTCTTTACTTATCAAATATTCTACCTTTTAATAAATGATATTTAAGATAGTTATTTCAAATATTTTGTTAATATAAATATGGTATTAGTATTTTTTTTATAAGGTGATTAGAAATAAAATACATAGAGAAGTCAAATTTTAATTATAACAACGATTAATTTATGTATATAATACTTATATAATTTATTTTAATTTTAACTGCATATGTAATTAATTAATAAATAATTATTAAAAGTTAAATTGTTGAATATTTAAGATAAATACAGGATTAGTGTTTTACAATTTACGTTCTCTTATAAAAGTAAAATATTTTTACAAAAAGTCAAAATTTAACTATCACGACCATTAATTAATTAATTAATAAATAATTACACATAAACTATTAACAAAATAAAATTGATTATTGAAAAATATCAAAGTAATGGAAGCTTAAAATCATATCATAATATTCATGACACCTTATCCAATTTTGGAAATTATTAATTCCACTTTATAAAATTTACAAAGCATGAAATTTTAATGACAAAATAGATAATTTCTCCTATTGTGTCTTTGTTGAGATAATACGAACATTTTTTTTAAGTTAAACTATTTGATCAATTTCATTATGAAAATGAGTAATTATTAGTCTCCCGAATAACTTACGATGCATTTGAGGGTCAGTTTTATATTAAAAAAACATTTTGAAATAATTTATCCTAAATAAAATTTATTAAAAGGTATAATATTTGATAAGTAGAGAGTATAACCAATATAGTTAAATTATACAAAAGATCATCAACTTTATATTAATTTTAAAATAAACTATATAAGTATTTACCTAAAATAATAAATAATATGTTGAATTATTTTAGAAGTTTTGTGATCTACATATCACAATAAATAATTTCAATAAGATATTTTTGTAGAATAATTTATCCTACATAAATTAAGGTTGTCATAATTTAAATTTGACTTCATATTTTATTTATAGTGACGTAAGTTATAAAAAAATATTGCTATCAGTTTTATATTAACAAAATATTTGAAATAATTATTCTAAATAACATTTATTAAAAAGTAAGTGGTGGGTATATATGTAGTAAAAACGTTATTAATTAGCAATGTTTTGGTTCCAAAAATTTGGAATTCGTTTTGTCAGTTCACAACTTTTAACTTCAAAAGAAAAATAATTGAAAACTGTATGCCATGCTCACGACTTTAGATACGTGTATACAAAACTCATTTGAAAAAATAATGAAAATTTTGTTTATGTAACGACTTGAATTGAGCAAAATAGATTAGAAAATCATATATTTTGTGGACAACTTACATCAAAATGATAATTTTATTTAAATTTGTCCATGTTGGTAATTTACGAAAATCATTATACCATTTGATAAAAAATCCTAAAATTTGTTTTAGGGCTTAGTAAATGACTCCTTAACTGAAGTACCGAATAATTATATATAGTGATAACTTGCCGATGAAAAAAAAAATTACAGTGATAACTTTCTTACATATCCTTCTCCCCTATGTTACGATCAAAGACATTTAATGAATAGGTATATAAAATAGATTTTATGATTGTTGATATGTTAACCAGTATGTTACGACCAAAGATATTTAATGAACATGTATATAAAATAGATTTTAGTTGTCTTTTTAAATCATGTATTTAGCTCTTTAAAACTATGTGTTTCTAAACCTAAATAATGATTTATAGTTATATTCATATAATTGTACTTACGACTTTACTATTAATGTTTTAGAAATATTTACAGTAGCAAAATAAAATTTATGTAATATTTAAATAATTTGTATAATTAGACACTAGTGTTTATAGTATATAAGAGGAAGTGTGTTTGAATATATATATATATATAACCAACATAACTCATATTTTCTTATATTAAGGAAATTATGTATTCATATGAATGAGATTTGGTACATTGTTTAATATGGTTGTTTGGTATAGTAAAAATGAACAAATATTCCATTTTAATACGTATCAAATTTGACTAGATTTATATATTAATTGCATTCTAAACATTAAGGTTCTAATCATATATGGGGCTTGTGATTAATCTATTGATTTCTATAGAAAACCAATAGGCACTTAAAACAAGTCCACGTTATAATGTTATGGTTTTCTTAAATTTTATTTCGGTAACGCTAAAAATTAAGTGATTAATCGGTAATAATAACTATTAAAAACTAATCATTCAAAGTTTGATGTTAGCACAATTAGTACTTTGAGAGAACCAATCACAGTTGTTGATGCATGTTTAGATATATTCCTTCTACTTACGTATTTTAAAATAAAAGACGGAATAACACCAATTTATCTTATTATAGCTTCTTCATCAAAATCAACTAAATAAGAATTACGAATTTCGATATTTTTATATTAGTAAAAGTTTACATAAAAGATTTGGTACAATCATTTAAAATTTACATATCAAACTACCCATAGAAAATATATCAGTCGTTAATTGGAGTAACCTTTTTCACCTTTACTTCAACATCCTCCTACCAATACTTCATAATTTTTGTTTTTCTTTGCATTCTTCAAGAAACAATGGTTTATTCTTTAGACAAAAAAATGAGAAAAAATATGCACATTTAAGATACTGAGCTATAGAGGGAAACTACATTTAAAGCTAACTCCCAGATAAAAATTATCAATGGTGCCATTCATTAGGTAATAAAGATGGGTGTCAAAAGGAAATAAAAAATTCAGAGTATTGACAACCGAATATAGCTAAGCAATGCGGGTGGGATGGAGCAAAAAGTGAGGAAGATGCTGTTCCAAAACGACCACTAGCTCTCTACCATGGGTCACTTCATCCAAAACTCTATCCCCCAGCCTTCTAGCGGCTTCAACCAGTTGTCCCCTAAGCCGTTGTGAATACAAACAGCCACCTGCCTTGATACACTCTCTATAAAGTGGGAGGTAAGCAATTGCCACCGTCAGGGGGGCAGGAAGATCTCTCAAGCAAATCGGAGACTCGCCCCATTTAATGATTCTCACAATGTTCATGTGATGTTCTTGCCCCAACCTCAATCCCTCCTTATAAGCTCCTTCTGACCAATGCTCCTTAAGAAAAGTCTTCAGCTCAGGTGCAACAGCCTCATCCTCTGATTTAGCAATAATATCTGCAACGGCATAAGTAGCTGCAGGGTCACCTAAGAAGTCAGATTGAAGGAGAAATGCTACACCATCGAGAGATCCACCACTCCGCTCACCAGCAGCCTTTAGAATTTCAACACTGAGTGCTGCAAGGACCTGCTGAGGTACGTGCGGCAGAAGATAAGCTGCAATGTGAACTTGGCAGCTAGAAGTGGCTGCTGTAAGGGCAAGACAGAGCTCCATGTCTCGGCAACCCCTCTGCACAAACCACTCAACAACTTGCATGCAACCCCTCTCAGCAGCTCTCATCAAAGGGCCCAAAAAGGCTATAGCATTTCCCTCTTCCACCAAGCACTCCATAGTTCCTATCTTGCCATAATGGGAGGCAAAACCCAGTGCCAAGTCAACATCAACATCCAAGCTGTTTCTTTGTGCAATCTGCATAGTTTGATTTCCAGCAAGGCATGCAAACATGAACCAACAAATTTCAGCAGACTATAATATAAAAACAGCAGTTCACTACTACACACACACACAAGAGGAAGAAATGGTAATGACTAAACCTCTTGCCCCCAAATTCTTCCAAAATATGCCATAGAGATGCTACCAAGTTATAAAATAACACCAATGTTAAAACCACATGATCCTTTGATATGACACTAAATGCATCAGAACTATAAGTATGACTTCAGCCACCATGGAAAAAGTTCTGCTTCTAAGTATCGTAACAAAAGTTGGCTAACACCCACTAAACATGCTAGAGAAGCATTAATTCATAGATTGAGAAAGAAAAAGATCGTAGACATATCACCTGCAATAATATGCGCACAAGTTCTGTACTACCAAAACGTGAAGCCTCCAAGAAACACTGATTGACATTGTCTGCACCACCCTCCACTAGCATGCCCAGCAGCCCTTGGATCACTGTAGCTGACAAGCCAAATGCCCAGCCTGGATCAAATGAGCTTGAGAAAAGAGTAAGAGGAAAACAAGCCGCATCAAAGGCCTCACTGAAGTCCTTCCCTGTTAGGCGGTTGCCAGCAAGATCAAGGAATGTCTTAAAGGCAGATAACCGAAGCTGGATTTCAACAGCTGAGCTGTGTATCACATTTTCCCTATCATCCTGCAGTCGTGAATGGATACCTATGCACTTCAAAGCCCATTCAGTAAACTTTTGAACCTTAGCACCAGCTTCTGCCTTCAATACTTCATCTCCATTGCATTCCTGGAGACGCTCATGTAACCTAGCAAAAAGCAGAGTTCATGCATGAACTTCAAATACCATTAATTTAAAACCAATATTTAGGATTTTACGTTTTGCTCTAAAAAGACACATTCTCTCAACATCACTACCCTTCTCCAAACAAAAATAACACTCTTCCAAATCAACTACTTCATTGGTGACTGAATTTTTTCCCCTGACACAAAAAATAATAAAAAAAATACAACCGATGTGGGCAAGTCATACCTTTGGGCCATTACAGTAACTGTATCAGCCAGACTCATTGTTCTGCTCTGGCAAGCAGAGACACATGAAGCAAGGAATGAAGTCCTTAGAGCAGCTCTTGTGAAGTCATAAGCACCATTAGCAATGATCTTCTTGATAAATCCCATTATCCCATTAAGCTCTAGCTCTGAGCTCAGGAACCAGATGGAATCCAGCGTGATACACAAGGCATCATTGAGCGTCTGGGGATCAGCAACCAAAATCAAACTTTCTGCAAGCTCCCAATCATGGGAACTCACTGCACCCTGAAACAACCGACCCAATTCAATCCTGTCTTGTCTACATAGTTTCTTCTCCAATCCAATTTTCTCATTACTTCCCAGCTCACAATCTATTGAAACCGCCCTGGATTTGAGCTTCTTGGCATTGCAACAATAAGAAGTAGACATTCTTGATTCTTTCCTCATAAGTGGCGCTTCTCTTGAGAAAACTACACTGCTACCTTCTCCTTTCTCAGATGCAAAACCTTGATTTTCATTTCTATGGAATTCAATTTTGTTATCCTCAGATTTAATTTCCATGAATACAGGATTCTCCACTTCAGTCTCATCCATCACAAATAAATTATCAATCCACTAGATAGACGTCATGTTCTCATCTGTCTGATCTCTGTCTTCTTTATCAAGCCCAATAAAGCTAACAGCCATTCTTCAAAGCACATGAGATACTGAATAGGAGAACTCTAGCCTCTGGTTTTCAAATTCAGGGAAAGCAAGTACTAAATAGAAAAACAGAATTAATAATCAGCGGTTTTCCAGTATAATATAACTTTTTGTCAGAAAAATTACAAAAAAAAAAAAGTAGTTCAGTCTCGAAGTAAATCCAGATGCTATCCTCATATGAATTTAAAAACCCTAAACACAGGAGTAAATGTTGAATATGAAAAATAAATTGTTAGTTTAACGCCGTTTCATTTTAATGAGAACACATTATAAAGCATAACATGAGATTAGAGGAATTCAAATCTTCCGATCTTGGGGCATAGACAAACGAGGGCAAACAATAGCGTCAAATGCAAACCATAGCGTCAAACCCACGGGTGTGGAACAAATAAACCCTAAACAGAATCGAAATGGTGCAGAGATATATGATGAGAGCAATAGCCAATCTTAAAGATGATTAATCAGAATTGCACATAGTAGCATATAACAATTCAAGAAAAAATAGCTTTTACAGCTTTACAAGCAGTTAATTAGCATCTGTTGGTGGAAGGGGCAACAAAAGAGGCAGGACAAAAGAAATTTATATGATAAATAGCAGTAGGGAGGGAAGAGATGAATTGATAGAAAACCTGACAGCTTGAAGAGAGAAATTAAAAGGGTGGAAGAAGAAAACCTGCTCCCTGACCTCACCTCTTGTTATGCTTCTTGAATTGATACTTTCATTTCCGACGCCAAATATAGGTGTTCCAGTAATAATAATATCCTATTTTAAAAACTTCTCTTTTATTGTTCTCGTGATTTGTGTTTAAGATTGATACAAACAAAATCAACTATATTCTAAACAAAATAAACAGAATCCTTTTTAAATTCTTAAAAAACTCAAATAATTTTAGACTTCAATACTGTCATCACAACCTCAGCCTCTCATTCATTCTCCCTAAAGCATTCTATTTTTTAGTTAAAATTTAAAACAAAAATAAAAATAGTTAAAATCCTCCTTACAAAAAATAGTTATAATCACGATGTTTGGGAATACTGAAGAAAATATAGTAGTTTGGAGAATTATATGTGATACATGTATAATTTTAATTTTATAAATTATAAAATTATAAAATCATAAAACTATAAAATTAAAAAATTAAAAAATTATAATAATATAAAATGTTAAAATTATAAGATTATATCACTTACTTAATTACAAAATCATACAATCTATATGATGAAAAATAGGTAAGGTGACAAAAATTAAGCCACATCATTTAATTAACAATTATATTAGTTAGAAAAATCTTAAAAGACTCTTTCACATCTTATTTAGTAAAAAATTTAAATAAATTAAACATCACATAATTATAGTAAAATAAAGCATACAACAAAAAAAATATCAAAATTAATTATTACAATCATCCAAGATATATTAGAATTGACGGAAGAATCATGGCACAGAAAAATACCATAAACACGTCCTAAAACATATAATAGTTTGACAAAAGATTGCTCAACAGAACAAAGAAATACAAAAGGAAAATAGTTCTTCAAAAGATGCTAAACAAAGAGCAAGATCTAACATCCTAAACTAAACGACAGCATCTCCATTGTCTTGGTGATTATTTGGGACTCCCTCATATGCTCACACCAAAAATTGGTGATCATTGCAAAAAAACGCCATAAACAAACAAAAAATGGTAAGTTAGTAAAAATAAATTTTAACATATAATAAACAGATTTTGAGCACAAACAACATGCGATAACAAACAATTAAAGACCCTCTAACTCGATTATCCGGATACATGTAATGAAATCGGATTCATTAGTTGCTTGCACTTGTGGTGGTACTATGCAGAGTCATTGCCAATGGGTTTCACCCTACCATACACAAGGTTAGTCCATCATCATCTAAGACAATGTCCAACCAAAGACTAGGATTTCCTACTACTCTTACCACATGAACTAGTCTACTCTATGTGAGCCTAATTGATTCATTAGAGTGTTAGGATGCAACCTTACTTAAATCCTTAAGTCACTACTAGGGATGACAAAAATACCCGTGTCTGCGGATATTTGCAAATAAAATCCGCGACAGGTAGTTAGTACTTGCAGGTATTTATTACCCGCAGGTAGGGGTATTTTAATACCTGCTTATAAACGGGTTGGGTGCGGGTATCATACTATCCGTACCTGCGGGTACCCATTACCTGCAAAAAATTAAAATTAAAATTAAAATTATATTTTATTAAGTTAAATTTAATTAAAATTAAAATTATATTTTATTAGGTTAAATTTAATTAAAATTAAAATTTAATGTATATTTTATTTAATTTTTATAATTTTATTTACAAAATTTATAAAATATATATTTTCTTTAAATATTCGTGGGTATTCACGGGTACCCGCGGGTTTTAAAAAAATTCGCGGGTATTTTTAAACGAGTACCCGACGGATAAACGGGTGGGTAACAGGTGAAGTTTTTTGTTTGGGGTCAGGTTACAAGTAGGCACTATCGATACCTGATACGACCCGTTGTCATCCCTAGTCACTACACACACTACTTTATCATCAAAAGGGATTTCTCCATGAAATTCTCACACCAAGTCCACATGACATCTCAGAACATTATCATCTCATGCTAATCATATTAAATACAGTCCCAATACACCATATCATACATGCACAACATCATACATCATACATCATACTTTTGAGGAGTAAAACAGTTAACCATAGAAGAAATCAAGTAATTAAACACTTCCTTACACCAATCTTGCTCAAGCCAGAAGTCTTCACTTAAGTGACAAAAGTTCTCTCCCTTAAGCTAAGCATTCTCGTCTGCGCGAGAGCTCAAACAATGACACTGTGAGGTTCTACGAGTTCTCGCTCAAGCGAGACTTTCTTGCCTGAGCGAGATTGCTCTTCACTCAAAACTAAAGCTCCTCGTCGGAGCGAAAACTCAAATAGTGACAATGGTGAGTTTTCTGCTATTGTCGCTTAAGTGAGGGTTTCTCGTTTGGGCGAGACGAGAATAGCACATTTCTCACCTGCTCATGCATGCAAAACCCAAAAACACAAACAAAACAACACCCAACTCATTGCCACACAACACAAACATCAAACTGGCATTGTAAACATGATTCGGGACCAAAAACATGCAATACACTTAAAAAGTTTTGAACCCTAGCTTTCCTTACCTTAAAATATACTAACCTAGCAAATAGAGTGAAAAACTATTTTTTTTTTTAAAAATGACAAGTGGGCTGACTTTGACATTTTTACTGAAATTGGGTCCATAATCACGAAATAAAAGTGGACTTCATATTCAATTAAAAAAAAAATTAAATTTTTAAAAACTAGATAGATTAAAAAAATTAATAAAAACTCAATTTAAATTTTTTAAATTTATTAAAGTCTTAAAACTTAATTGAATCTTAATTTAATTATAAAAGATTTCTTACATTCCAATTTAATAAGGTAAAAATTGATTTAAAAAAACATTTTTGAATATTACACGTATAATAACAATATATTCATGCATACAAGTTTCTAAATGATTATATATGCAATACATTGTACTAGTATATTATTAATTAGGTATAATACTAGTATAGTACCCAGTTTGGGACTAGTGTGTCAAATAGGTACCCAATTTTAAAAAAGTGTCAATTGCATCCCAATTTTTGAAAATTGCTTCAATTATGTCATTTTCAGACAGAGTTGACTAACGCCGTTAGTCAACGTGCCACATGTCAATCTGTAGTTTTTTTGATTTTTTTTAAAAAAATTTTACTTTTTTTACTTTTTTAATTTTTTTTAATTTTTTTTCTAAAAAAAAATAAAAATGCCATGTGTCAAGTCCCTGTGTGTGACACGTGGCATTGTCAGTGCCACGTGGCATTGTAATGCCACGTGTCAATGTCACTATCAGATTTCATTATGTTGATTTCGATTTAGTCCCCGTATATGTCTTTTTGTTTCAATTTAGTACCTAAGTATGTGTATCTGATTCAATTTTGTCTCAATTTTTTTTTTAATAATTAAAATATTTTTGTAATCCATTTTTTATAAGATTAAAAATAATTAAGTATAAAGATTTTTACAAAATTAAGTACTAATATTTATAATGTTTATCTCAATTTTAGACCAAATTTATTATTTGTATAAATGTTATACTAATATTTTTTTTATTAAAAACGACTTTTTAACATATTACTTTATTAATTACTTTTTTATTAAGTACTCATGTTTTGTTAATTTTTTTTTTCAAAATAGAACAATATTGTGTCTTACTAATTTTAAATAAAAATTTCTATTGGTATGAATGTTATACTAATTTTTTTTTATTAAAAATGACTTTTACCACTAAATTTTAATATAAATATCAAATACTTAATTTTTGTACAACTTTTATACTTAATTACTTTTAATTTTATAAAAAAATATTAGGTCAAAATTGAATCAAATACACATAAGTAGGTACTAAATTGAAACAAAAAAACATAAATGGGGACTAGATCGAAATCAACACAATGACATCTGATAGTGATATTGACATGTGGCATTGCAATGCCACGTGGCACTGACAATGCCACATGTCACACACAGAGACTTGACACGTGACATTTTTATTTTATTTTTTTAAAAAATTTAAAAAAGAATTAAAAATTAAAAATTAAAATTAAAATTTAAAAAATATAAAAAAAATCACAGATTGACACGTGGCACGTTGACTAACGGCGTTAGTCAACTTTATCTGAAAGAGACTTAATTGAAGCAATTTTCAAAAGTTAAGATGCAATTGACACTTTTTTAGAACTGGGTACTTATTTGACACACTAGCCCCAAACTAGGTACTATAACAGTAATTAAACCTATTAATTATTAATCATTAACAGAGAAGATTTGACTATATAACTTTTTGTTAGTTTTACTCTTTCAGTAATTATTTTCTTAAATTTAAATAACTACCCAAAAAATAAAATTTATACTATAAATAAATTACGTATATCATCTATAAAGATTCTTTCTTAGTGTAGGCCATTTTATTTTTACTTTTTTAATAATTACTTTTTAAATTTAAATAATTATTCATAATAAAAAATTATTTGTATAATAAAAAACTAACTATAATAAAAAATGAAGAACTTATTTACACAACTACAAATTTATTTATAATAAAATTATAAAAAATATTTATTTTTATAATTACCTTCTTGTGAAAGTTATTTCACAGGTTAATTATATAATTTAATTCAATAATTAAAAATCATTTTATAATTTAATGAAGTTTTTGCCATAAGTAAAATAAATATCATATTAGTTACTATTTATTCCAAACAAATTGTGCATATTTGCAGCTTACAAAAGTGTTCAACCAAACATGTATGTCAGAAAAGATTACCTGTAAAGGATGTTATGTTAAGCCTGATAGAGAAGATGAAGTCACTAAATTCTGAACATGTTAATTTTTTTAATTTTTTTCAAGGAATAATATATAAAGCATGTTAAAGGTATCTTCATGAAACCATGACATGGGATTGAACTTGCCTCTAAGATGGCATAAAAAATAACTAAATTACTACTGATCCGTGCGTCAACTATTTCTCAATATACAAAATGATTCAGTATAACGGGTTTGAATCATCTTCACCGTTGAACTTTTGAGTTGATGAAAAAAAGTGTTTCTACACTTTGACAATCTTTATAAAATAAAGTGATTTTAATAAAAAATAATTTTTAAATTTCTAAAAAAAGAGTGAAAATTAATAAATGATAATTTCAAATAGATATAATAAAAATGTTTAAATATTGTTTTGGTCAAGATTGTTCAATTTGATCATCTCTTTTTTTTTTTCTTTTTTGTTACAGTTCAATTGAGTTTCTGTTTTGCTAAATTATGTTCAATTTCATTCTTTTCGTTGACGTCGTTTAAATTGATAAGGACAGAATATACAAAGCTAGCACTGTTCACATTATCTAATTATGATTTTCTGTGTTTTGTTCAAATAAGTCCATATTTTAATTGAATTTGTTCAATTTAGTCGTACCCTCCATTTCATTACCTGAACCTCCACTTCATCATGACCCTCACCATCTACTCCTTCATCACCCTCACCATCCACTATACAAGCTAGCATTGTTCACATTACCTTGTTGTTGGTGGGTTTAGCTTAAAGGTGGTGAATGTGATTTAGTGTGGTGGTTGGGGTGCCGGTGGTGGTGATGATTTTAGTGAGGTGGTGATGGTGGTTGTAAGGACTGGTTGTGTTGGTGGTTGCAAGGTGGTTGTGGTGATGGTGGTTGCGGATTTAGTTTGGTGGTGGAAGTGGTTTTAGTGTAATGGTGGTGGCGGTGGCGACAGTGGTAGTGGTGATGGTAGTGGTGAAGGGTAATAAAATAGAGTGGATGGTTAGGGTCATGATGAAGAGGAGGTTGAGGGTAATGAAGTGGATTGTGAGACTAAATTGAACAAATTTAACTAAAATATGGACTTATTTGAACAAAACACTAATAATCATAATTAGAATTGTTCACATAATGTTAACTGTGTTAGCTTGTATACTTTATCGATCGTTATCAATTTAAAAGCCATCAACGAAAAAGACGAAATTAAATACAATTTAACAAAACAGAGATCAAATTGAATACGTAAAAAGAGAAAGAGACCAAACTACACCAAAACAGGGATCAAAACAATATTTAAACAAAAAAAAAATGGTGCTTAAGTGCTCATATCATATCTAATTCTTCCACATACTATTTGTAGCAATTTATCTTGTGATTTTTTTTCTCAAAATTTGCATTAAATGTAACTATAAAAGTAACACACATAATTAAAATGGAAGAATGAATTTTGCTTTTAAAATAAACATATAAAGTACGTTTGGGTGGTAGTTATATTTAGAGTTCTCAAAATGTTTAAAATTTCCTTAATTTTGTATTTAAAAAATATGGGAGGTTAGTGTCGGAAGTTCCACATTAACTAGACATAAGGTTAATTTACAATGTATAGACGGTATAAACTTCACCTTATAAACTAGTTTTGTAGGGTTGAATTAGACTTAAAATGCAACTCATAACACATAATATCAAAGTCATGAATTAAAATCTATCTTAATGAAATTTTATATTTGTTTAGTCTATTATTCCATCGAGTCGCTATCTTGACTGTTAGCATCTAAGGTGAGAAATATGCTTAAAAGTAGGGTTACATATTTATTTATTAATTTTCTACTAAACACGTTATGTATTTTTTTAAATAGAAATTGTTAATAAAATATAATATTTCGTTGGATATATTATATATAAAAAATATTTTCTTTGAGTTAGTGAATTTTAAAGATGAGTTATGTTTAAATTATTTAAGTGTAAAATGAAGTTTTATCTTAAACACTCAAATTAATATCAATTTTAAAATAATGACAATAAATGAATGAAGGAAATACAAGGATATTCCTTTTCGAAGTGGTGCATATGTATAAATTTTTGTTCCTCCCTCGATGAAACTTAAGAACAAAAACATAATTTTGATATGTTTTTGGAGCTATTGAATTGAATTGATAAGTACAATACAAGAAAATATCTTATTAATAATAAATTTCAGTGACCAAAAGTTGTTAATCACTATTATGACCAATTTAGTATCAATTTACAAAATAAAACATTATTAGTTATTAAAATAGTCACTATTATAAATAAAAAAATATAATTGGTCTCTAAATTGGTTTATAAAATTTAGCTACAAAAGAAAATTGGTCACTAAACATTATCTGACAAGATTTTTGCTAGTTTCTAACGTAGTCTCTACTTAATTAGTGATCAATTATGATTTTTTATTCATAATAATGACTATTTTAGTAACTCATAATTTTTTATTTTGTAAAATTAGTATATAAATTGGTCACTACAGTGATTAATGTTAGTATTATAGTGCTTGATTTAGTCCCACATCGCTTAGAATAGTGAGATATGGTTCTTTATTTTACTATATAAGAGACTCTATGTAAAGCTTTAAGATACACCATAAATACAAATACTTCCTAGTGTAGTCGTGGACGTAAGCATACACATTGTACGTCGAACCACGTTAAATTCTCTATGTCTATTTTTCTCTCCTTTATTCTTTCCTTTATTGCCTTGTTCCTAACAATTGGTATCAAAGCCATTTTTCTTAGTATGCTCTGTGGTTGCAGCATTGTCTGATCTTCCACATCATAAAAGATTTGGTTTCTATTTTTCTTCTTAGGGATCTCAGTTTAGAGAAGTAGTGGGAGCTTTGGTCAAAAGGCGTGAAGTGGATATTGAGATAATTGAAGGGCACTTCAAAAATGCATTTGTCCTTTAAAAGAAGTAATCTCACTTTACAGGGGTTTTCTGATGCAGATTTGGGAGGTGATTTGGATGGTAGAAAGAGCACAACAGGTTATATTTTTACGTTGGGTGGCACAGCTATCA
>Ga0214542_1008603_pt1 | contig 16658 bp, 9 predicted proteins | sample CNSS1metaG_FD_160096 | JGI IMG/M metagenome (GOLD analysis project Ga0214542, IMG submission 160096) | Root nodule microbial communities from cowpea collected in UCLA plant growth center, Los Angeles, California, USA - CNSS1 | ecosystem: Host-associated > Plants > Roots > Nodule | place: USA... | reverse complement strand
TACATGTATAGTTATTTTGAGGATGATTGTATTGATACCTTATACCGGCCTATTACTATCATCTGCTTTTGAATTATCATAATTTAATGTTTTGTTTGATAGCATAAAAACTATTAAAACGGGATGTTACATTTTTGGTATCAGAGCAGTGGTTCCTTTAGGATCTGTAGGTGTGAGCTTGCTTAGTTTCTGTTGTGTGTTCCTCGTAACGTCTTTGGCATGGTTGTGGTACCTGTTGACTAATCTGATGGTTCCTTTCTTTGTGTGGTCAGAGCTATGGCACCTAGGCCTCCTCCTCCTATTCCAAACCCAGATAATCCTCATTTGGTGGGAGCAATTGAGGCGATGATCGCAGCCATGCAGCAGCAGAATGCTAACATGGTTAATCAACAAAACCTAGCCCTGCAACAGATGGAGTATGCAAGACTAGCAGCAGAGGCGACTCAGTAGAGGCACTTGGAAGCCCTGCATCAAATAGGAGAAAACCGCTCAGCCGCTGGTTCTCATGTTCCATGCACAAATAAGAGAAAATAGAATCTTGACAACAGTTTATAAGAACAACAGTAGGAATTCCACTTGGATAAGTTAATTTGTAGTCAATTATCATAATATGTTAAATTACACAAACTTTATCAGCACTTCTACTCAAGTCAAGCAGAACCAAAATCTTTAATGATACATAGAAATTAAAAAGTATTCAAAATGGAAGTATTTCTTTTTGAAATATTTTAATTAGTTAAATTAGTAGAAATTCAAATACTCTCAAAATAGATGGAATTTAAAATTCTTCTCACTCAACCTCACACTCTTAACTCTCTGGTAGAGTTGTCAATTTTGCCTAATCCATAGGTGAACTCGACGAGCCAGGCTGATGACTCGATGGGTTTGGGGGGTGGGGGGCGATAACATAAACGAGCCCAACGACCCAGATGGGTTGGGCGGGTCCGATGACTTCGTGCGGCCAAGCCGAGCCAATGACCCAAACGAGCCGAGACATAGGGTCATAGGGTTGGGCCAGCCCAGTTAGGTAGTCAGGTTGGTCCGGCCCATCTGGATCGTCGAATCCGTTTTCAAATTTATCATGAATTCAAAACATAATTAAGCTTAAAATAAATATTGTTAAAATGAAATTTTATCTCACAAGAAATTCAATTATTTTATCCAAACAAAAAATTGAAATGAAAGGTATTTTAATTTCTTTATCCAAACAATATATTTAGAAATGAAAAAAATTTAATTACAAACAATTCAAATATAATATATTTTATTTTTTCAGCATTGAAATGTTTTATCAAAAAAAGGTAAAAGTTATATCATCACTTCTAAATGACATTACAAGATAAATAATCTTACAAAAGAACAACATCTGGACAATTACTTGCATTAAATGACCATTTGAAACAGATGAAATACCATTCTAATGGGAACCAACGCCAACCCAAGAGGTAACATAACACCCAAAACCGCCAAGTTCTTTTTCTATACTTTTCTTATGTTGTAGGTGCAAGGCCCAGTTGGAGGCCCAGTTGGAGGCCCAGTTGGAGGCCCAATTATAATACAAGTCTCAATAGAAACTAAGACATTATGCTTGATGATTCAGAAACCTTATTAAAAATTTTCTGGATCAATCTTCAGACAAACTTCCTAGTAAATGGACTATCAAACAACAGAAAATTAAGGTGCATGTTACCACTAGATCATCCATAAAATAAACTATGATTTGCGAGCCAATATCACCATGTTTCATACATTAAAGAGATAACCTAGTTGTTAATTTATTAACAATAATTGTCATGTTAACAGGTATTTCACTTATATCATAACTGAATTATATTCACACTTGAAAATTCCCAGAACTGTTCATATTAGGCTGTAACACTATATATTGTGGTTCAAAATGTCTTGTACCTTAGATCTGAACCAACCAAAAAGCCTGAATTCATGCCACAATCCATGATAACTCCAAAACGCAACACATGATCCAACACCACAACATCCATTGGACGCGAAGAATAGACAAAAACTTGAGTTGTCGCTATTTGTGGCTATTGTTGGAGGTGGCAAGTCTATGGTTTTGGATTGTGTTTGGTTGAATAAAGTAATCATAATTTATTTCAAATATATCCAAACAACACAACCTTTGAAGAAGTGAAGGGCCAACGTAGTTCTGCACCCTTGATCCTAAAATTTCTTCTATCTCACCAACACTTTGCTCCTTACACGTGTCTCCTCTGTGTTATTTTATATGGCCCAGCACTGTCTCACAGATAGCATAATTAATGCATGTTTGAATATTATAAGGTGAATGAATCAAAATGTAAAAGGAGTTTGTTGATCACTTTTATGGAACGATAGAACCAATCATAAACCATTTGTTTATATTAGAAAACGATTCTGCAAACATGATCATGATTGTTTGATGTTCTCTATATCTGATTCAGCGTCTATTTAATTTAGTTTATTTTAAAATATAATTAGTTGCTTCATTTTATATTTTAAAAATAATTATTGTCAAATGAAAGTTAGGTAAATCATAATCAACTAATATTTCTTTGATTTAATTCCCATTGAGAAAGTGTTAAGATATTTGAGTATCGGTTAAACAGTCAAAATCTTCTGAGTTAGTAGTTCATTAAATAATAAACTATTTTACATTAGCATTGGATCTTAAAATTCTTCCTTTACAAGTTATATAGAATTGTTAAGGGTAATTTATTTTCAGAGATAGTAGGTTAAGTATAAATTTGATACTAATGAATTGCATTCAACATATAGGTCGTTTAATAATACTTAAAACAAATTGTTTTGTTAACAAATCATTGTGAAATTTGGTAACTTCCATTATTTTTTAAAATAAACACTTTGACAACTTTTACTTTCTTATAATAGAATTAAAGTGTAATTATCAATTGAAATCCAATTTAAGAATAAAAATAGCTAAATCACCTCACCAATTGAATATAGTGCAAGGAGCCTAACTAAGAAATGAAAAAAATATATATTTGTTTAATCTTATTTATAGTGTCCTAAAGGTCTATAAATATATTATTTATTAAAATATTATTTAATAAATTTTTTTTACTCTCATATTATTATCATTTTGTATTTGTGATGAATAGAGTGTTAAAGAATCTTTTATAAGTATACATTCATTTTGTATTTGAACGCTATAATTATAATTCATAAGTCTACAATCAAATAAAAATATATGCTCCGTTTTAAAATTCATTTTGATAAGAACATTTAAGTTTCCTCTAAGTTGTGGGTAAAGTATTTCTCAAATTACACAAATCTACAATTCTTTCCAAGTCAAAACACTATCTTTCAGAGTTCAAGATGAATCCATTAATGATAATACAAGAGTCTCAAAACATACATGGAGAACCTATTTCATGACACATATTTTGTATATGTATTTATAGTTTTATTGTATATTGAAAGAACTTTCGATATACATGCTTTATTTTCATTTTTAATAAACTGGATTCAATGTATATATTTATTTATTTATTGTATTTTCGACTCATATGGCTTTTTTTACTATTGTGGCTATAAGTATTCATATAGATCTTATTTTGACTTCTTTTAGTTGCATTGAATTCTATATTTTCAGGCTTCAAAATTATCACATGCTTTGTTTAATTTAAAGTTTTCTGCTATTTTCTTTTTTATGATTTTTAGAAGTTGAGATATGCTGAATTTTTTTAAAATAACCCATGCATATTCATTTTCGTTTGGTTTAACATAAACTTTGGTCATTTTGCTTATGAACCTAATTGTAATGCACATTTAGAACCATGTTTACTTCAGATTACATAGCCTATATATGACTTAAATGTGCTCTAAACATTTACACAGATCATTTGCTTAATTTTTTTAGTTTTAGAAAGTGTCTATTCATCTCATTTTCACTATTTTCTCTCAAATTTTGTTTTGACTCTTCCTTTTCTTTTCTCATATGCGTTTTCTAGTCTTCGGCAAAGGAGAATTAATATTTGAAGATCTATTAAAAAAATTAAGATCAAACAATTTGAATTGAGTTTTTGTACCAATTATTGTACATTCTGAGTTTGTTTTTCTCTTTGATTATAAATTACAATTTTGGTTTTATAAATCTTGATTTGATAATTAGATATAAATTAAATTAAATGATCCTTTGATTTGTTTCACATAATTGATTTAATTAAATAATTAAATTGGTCGATTGTTCAAACTTAAATTTGAATTCTTCACAAAACTATGCTAAGAGGAGTTATTTGATCAAATTGACCCGTTCGATAAAGAAAAAGGAAAAAAAAAAACCTCAAAACCTCCATGAGTTCTTATTCTAAGAAGAAAGAATTAGTAAAACATAATCTTCATTGGTGTTAAGGACCTCCCTATCCATAAGGTAGTTGCCAAAAAAAAAATGAAAACAAAGAAGAGAAAAATATGAAAAGAATCATACTTGATTGACCAAGAAAAGGAAATAATGATTGAGATTAAGAGTTCAAAGCAAAGTAAATACAAATGAATGAGATATAAGACCTTTAAATAAGGAAATTTAATGTGATTCATTTAAAGCGACGTGTCTTTCACCAAAGGCTATATCATATGGTGTGTTTTGGAAAATTAAATACTTAATGGACTTCCAAAATTAAAAAACTTGTATACACACTCAGTTAGAGATGGTATATAAACTCGTTCCTGGTTTTACAAAGAATTTTTGCATTGACTGATATGGGTATGGGTATGGGAAATTCTTGACTTTTTCAATTGGGTATGGGCATAGGTATGTAGATGTACATATCTCCGCCATAATACTCGTCCGTTTAAATTATTAAAATATTTACAATTAATTAAGTAACCATGTATATATATATATATATATATATATACACACACTAGTGCAGAAATTTCTTTTTACCTCGCTTATATGCCTCGGTTACCCAAAAACCGAAGCCTTATAATGCATAACAATGAATTTATTTTCTTCTCAAACGTCATTGGCAATTACTTGGTTTCTCTAAGGGAGAACCTTGCTGTGTGGTTTTGCTCTTTGCACCGCCCTCCTCCCAACCATCTTAGACAAGTGATAGATTGGTAAGAAACCTAATCTCAATCTTATGAAAATGACGTGTTATATAAAACACTAGTGCAGTACGGGCTTTTTGCCCCGGTTATTTTCCTCATTTTGCCTCGGGTCTGGAACCGAGACATATTGGGACGAGACCTAAAGACACCCCTTTTGGCCTCGGTCGTTACCCGAAGCCATAAAGTTCCTTTTATGCTTCGGTTCTAAATGAACCGAAGCCATAGTGTTCCGTAACGCATCGCCGACGAAACGCAGCGGCCACCACCATCTTCCTCGCCATGAGCGAACTAGATCTGCATATGTTCGTTGTCAGCCACCGCACCACCTGCAACGAACCATAACCACGGCCAACCTCCATGGAAGCCACCGCGTCACACTCAGCAGCACCACCGCGACCACGAGTTTCGGCACCGCAACAGCAGCCTGCGTTCCGCAACAGCAACAACACTGTCTGGACCTGCAACCGCACACGAGCCAGATTCGAACGATCCTCAACGCTGTGCAGATCTGCAACTGCGACCAACACCTCCATTGCAGCAGCGAGAGCAAACACAGATCCACTTCCTGCACGCGAGCCAGATTCGAACAATCCTCAACGCTGCGCAGATCTGCAACTGCGACCAACACCTCCATTGCAGCAGCGAGAGCAACCTGCAACAACAGCGTCAACGAGCCATGGAACAGCCATGCCAGAGGGAGAAGAGAAAGGGTACTGTTGCGGATAGGGGGCGCGGGGAAGAAGAAAAGAAAGGGGGCTCGCGAATTTGGTGCCCTAATTAAACCATATGGCCTCGGTTATTAATTGAACCGAGGCATATAGCCCTATTTGGCACCGATTCATACTCACCCGAGGTCAAAGAGGTAACAACTAGTGGGTTTTTGGCTTCGGGTCTGTGTAACCGAAGCATATGAGCCTCCTTTGGAACCGGTTTTTGGCGAACCGAAGCATATATCTCTCTTTTGCTTCGGGTTAGGCTGAACCGAGGCATAAAAGTTGTCTGAAATTGCAAAAATGTCACCGCATCATTATATGCTTCGGTTCCTGGACAACCGAGGCATATAAGGCGAGGTAAAAATCAATTTCTGCACTAGTGAAAGTATCCTAACTTATTCCCTTTATCATAGTTCAATTATTGGACATAACATGTTGTTAGGGAGATCAACGACTAAGGCAAAATGTCTTGCATGGTGTTCCCTCCAGGTTTGATATTTCTATCCATATATTTATAATTGTTTGATTTGATTTTATTCATTAATTGATTTTAATGTTGTTGATATAATTATCTTTTAAATGTTTTTGGATTGTGGATGTTTGAGAAAATATTCTGTTCTGGTTTGTGTTGCTCTGTGAAAAAAATATGCAGGTTTAAATGTGGGAATCACAATAAAACAGAAAATTTATTTAAAAAAAAAAGCAGTAGAATAGGCCTCGGTTGTTACCAAGACCGAAGCAAAAAGGTTTCCTATGGCCTCAGTTTTTACCATAACCGAGGCCAAAGAGTCTGCGAAAATTTTAATTAAAAAAAAATATTTTTAACCTATTGCTTCGGTCCTAGCTGACCCGAGGCACAACCGAGGCCAAAAGGGACCTTTTGGCCTCGCCCCAATATGCCTCGGTTTCAGACCCGAGGCAAAATGAGGAACATAATCAGGACAAAAAGCCCTTACAGCACTGGTGATATATACACTTACTATTTTTAATTTCTTATAATTATATGGTTTGTCATGAAACTCATTCACATCTCTATTATATTTTTCATCTTATTATAACCTTTATGTAATTATGTTAAAAAGAATGTATGTCAAAATTTTTTTTAATGTCTCACATTTGAATATTTCTATTATTTTTTAATATTTTTATTTATTGTATATTTTTCTTTCACATATGAGAATGTTTAATACTCTCAATTTAAGTATTTAATAGCACAAACCTTTCGTTTACTAGGTAATATAAAAAAAAAATTTACTTATTATTATTAGTTTTTGTTTCATTTGAAGAACTTTTTTGTTTCACTAAAACATTTTTTGTTATTTCTCAACCATTGAGTATATATGTTGATATTTGAAAAGTTTTCTTAGATATTTTTCATCTTATCATACCCTTAATTATACATCTATTTTCCTTTGTGCGATTTCTTTCAATAGTCTCTCAAATTGTTTCTAAACATTTGTTAATTTTTTAATATTTTTATTTGTTGTTTATCTTCATTATGTAGAATACTATTTTGATATATTTTATCTAATTATTTTTTATTTTCTAACTTATTATACATCATACTGTAATTCTTTCACTATAATTTTATAAATAACTTTTATTTACTACAATATAAAAATTTAATGTAATTGTCATGAATATTTTTTTATTACCATCCAACATAATTGAAGTTCAAAAGATACAAGATCTATGTTAAAATTTAATTATTATAATTATTATTTATTTTTTGTATCATTTTGATCAAGTGATGTATTATAACTTTGATTAGTGTATAAAAACAAGATTCATTAGAATTTATAAGAAATGAGTAAACAAACATTTAAAATATATTTTAATTTGAATATTTTTTTCCTTTTATATTTTTAAAAATATATTTTTAAATTTTATCAACTAGATTTCATTAATGTTTGCAAATTTAATAAATATTTTGATTCCCATGAAGTTTTATTTGGTATTATAATCTAAAATGTAAAAAATTATAATTTATTTTAAACTTTTATTATGATTATTATTTGTTCTTTGTATCATTTTGATCAAATGATATATTATAACTTTTATTAGTGTATATAAAAAAAATTCATTAGAATTTAAAAGATCGAAGTAAACAAACATTTAAAATATATTTTAATTTGAATATTTGTTTTCCTATTATAGTTTTTAAAAAATATTTTTAAATTTTATCAACTATGATTTATTAATATTTACAAATTTAATAAATGTTTTGATTCTCATAAAATTTTATTTGGTATTATAATCTAAAATATAAACAATTATAATTTATTTTAAAGTATTTGATATCGAATAAACAATCATCATTCTAATATTGAATATTTGATAATATTATGTTTCCTTTATCATAATTTTTTATTATTTTATAAAAATTAATTAAAATTAATATTGAAGTAGTAAGAAAACGGGTATGGTCGGTATGGGTACGAGATTATACTTGTTATCTGATGAAAATGGGGATGAAACAAAAATTTAATACTCGTTGGATTTGAGTATAAGAATGAGGATAAATTTTTTCTACAAGAATGAGTATGAGATAGCGAAACCAAGAAATTCCTACACCCACTTACATGTTCCTAGACCAAGAAATTCAATCCAATTATCAAAAATATCGAAACCAAATTCAAAATAAAAATAACTCACATTGCGAACGCAGCTAAGAAAACTAACAAAAGTTTTACTCTCATAATAATAATAATAATAATAATAATAATAATAATAATAATAATAAGATTATTACATCCAGGTAACATCATATAAGTGAACGTAATTTCTACGGTGAATCGAAATCTTATGATCACGTCCAACAAGAAAGAATTTTAACTTAAGCGTCGTCCATTACAGAAAAAAACAAATTAACATTTCCAACATTTTAAAAATGAATGGACAAATCACACGGATATATCAAAGAGAATAATTCATTTCCAAAATAGAATAAATAATAGTTTTTCTTCCATTTTGTCCAAGAAAGTATAAACACACAAAAGGAATTAGAATCTATTTTCATTAGCCACCTTTTTCTTTCTGCTCTTATCTACATTCACACGTTTCTCTAGTTTTCTTTATCCTAACCCACTACACCTTCTCCTACTTCCCTAGCTTCTTTTGACTTTTTCTTCCTCAAGCTTTTTCTGCCACCCAATTCTAATATAAACACACACACACCACACACAATAAAATAAAATTAGTTGGCTCATGTAACATGTTGTCGTAAATTTGTCTCTTTTGATTTGTCGTGTATTCGTCTCTCTACACTAATTACTCTCACAAATGATAAAAGAAACCATTCCAACACTCACTTTTAACATGTACTTTCAAATGCACATTTTATGAGTAAATTTATTAAAATAAATAAAAAAAAGGATTTATTGAATAGAATTTCAAAGGTACAAAAATTATAATTATCAATAAATTTCAATAAGTAATACAATGTTTAAATATTCGTTTTTATACTCGTGTGTAATTATTTTACAATTTTTTCACTTAAACGTTTTTCCTATAACATTATTCTTTTTTAATTTTCACGTTTTTTTTATATGTGTCTTTATAACATGACCGTCTTTTTATCTCTAACTTTTTCAAAATAATACATTTTTTTTTCTAATAATAAGATAATAGAATATGTAAAATTTTAAAACCACGAGAACAAAAATTATAAGTGGTGAGAACGTGTGAAAATAATAAGAATTGATAGTACAATATGAAAAAGAAATTAATAAAATATTTTATAAAATAGATAATATAGTTAACGCTAAAAAAATCCTTGAATAATAATAATTATTTGTAGAGGCAAGCCATTATTTTAGTCGCTAATTTTAGTGTAAGTTTGGAAACGTAATGGTGTAGAATTTACTAATACGTTTTTTCATTATGATAATAACCCATCCCATTTAAAACTTTATTGGTGTAAAAATAGAGAGATAGAGAAAAGAAGAAATATAAAAGATGAATGATTGCATAAAAAGAAAGAGAAATATAGAAAAGAAATATTGCGAAAAGTAAAAGAAAGAAAACAAAAAACATAAGTACTTGCTTAATAATTTGTAATTTAATTAGTTGAAAAGAAGATGTTTGATGTTAAACGAAAATTATTATATAATAAATGACAAGTGACGTGGGCAATTTGAGAATTCTAAACCAAAAGTCTTGTGAGATGTGAAAGGGTTCATCAAAATTGAAAACCATAACATCAACTAAACCTAATAACTAAAAGAATGTAACACGTGCCTCACGTGATGATGATTTCGCTGACTTGTCGCAAAAAAGATGATTCCAATGCCTAATTATTATTACATAAAAAGTTTGTTTCAGATGTCGTAGAAGTTTCCCAAAAGTTCTTACAACAAATTATTTATATTTAATGTCAATGAAATGAAAGTTGGAGTGAAAATCTTTCCCATGATTATGAAATTTGATTACTCAGAAAATATATTTATTTTATTTATAAATGATAAAGCATGTAACTATTTAAGTATTAATCGTAATGATCAGAAATATTTGACGAATCCTAATTATTTTTTGACAGCGAATATATGTATCATGACCCATAAACTTTGAGTCTTTACTTACAAAACATGGTAACTTAATTAACAATTACGAAGTAGGTTTAGAACAGTTTTCTTTTGGAACATTCAAACCTTGTCACTATCGTGAGTTGTACGGATAAGCTTCTACACTAAAATCTTTCAAATAAAAATTAATTATAATCAAATTAAAATTTGTTTATTAAATTGCCTCCTTCAAATTTTAAATTTAATTTAGTTTAATAACCTTTTGATTTGATTTATTGTGAATGTAATGTTCTGTTTTTTATCAAATATATATGATGACACAACAATAATACTATTTTTTAATATAACATTTATTGACTACTATTAGCAAAATTTGATTCAGAATTTTATCATTTGTTAAGATATTTGAATTTCAGTCTATTCAAGATAAAGAAAAAAAGAAACTCCAATTTTATTTTATTCTGTTTGACAAAATCCACTACCCTTAAAGATATATTTTTAAGTCTATAAACAAATATATCTCTACATTCAAAAGATATATTCATTAAATGTTTATAATTTAAGTCTCTTTTCAATTTTGACAAAAATAATGTCATATATATTATTTGTTGTATTGTACCTTCATTATAATCAATTTGATTAAATGAACTATATTGATTCATATCAAAAAATAAATTTAACTTTTAATTTACAAAAAAAAAAATATAATTTTATTTTTTATATATTTTCATAAAGTTGTTGAAGTTTATGGTCCAAATAAATTAACTTGTGGAAATTTGTTTAGGTAGCTGAATATTAGCCTCAATCATACCTTAAATTCATGCCTTGCATGTGGCTTTAACTCATGGCAAGTGGTCCGAAATAAATAGAAAACCATATTATAAAAACATGTCATGTTCTCATTGTACAATAAATTATTGGTGAGACAAAGACTTAAAATAGACATTGAAAAAACACAGAGCGATAACAGCCACGATTTCCATTCCAAACATTTAAGAACAATTTATTTATACCCATTTAGTAACAATTACTCCAACAATTATCAAAGTTAAATTTGCAAGTTTTCCTTGTAAGATCTTTAGCTTAATGAGTTTAAAAGCCGAAAGATAATCATAAACACTGATCACACCGATAACAAGAACCTCATCTAATGATGGGTCCACCAGTTTTACTTTGTCAAAATCTTGCATAACATGTGTCATAATTTAAACGGAAATGAGCAATGCTTTGAATTGCTTTTTCATATATAGGTTTGTTGAAGCACTTTGTTCCAATCCAAAACTTCTTTTCGTAAGGGTGTCAACTCCAGATATTGATCAGTTTGTGTGCCTCAACTGTTTGGTGATTTGTTCCAATGAGTAAGGAATCTGGTGTGCAGAAAGAAAGCACATCAATGAATGACACCATGGTGGAAGAGGTTGAAGAAAGAGATCCAGAAAGCAATCCACTGAATGAGCCTCTGCTAAAGAGGAACAGGACATTGTCTTCCAATCCACTTGCTCTTGTTGGAGCAAAAGTTTCCTACATAGAAAGCTTGGATTATGAGTAAGAAACCAGAACAAGACACCATCATGCTCAATTTTCATGTGTATATGTCACTTTGTGTACTCATTTTGAAGAACCTCCCTCTGTGCAGGATCAATGAGAATGACCTGTTCAAACAAGATTGGAGGAGCAGATCAAGAACTCAAGTTTTGCAGTACATATTCTGGAAATGGGCTCTTGCATTCCTTGTTGGACTTCTCACTGGTGTCATAGCCACTTTGATCAATCTTGCTATAGAGAACATTGCAGGGTACAAGCTTCTTGCTGTTGTCAACTTTATCCAAAAGGAAAGGTAAGAGATCAATTTCCCCCATCTTCTATTCTCTCTTGTAATCCCAGAATTTCTTTACTTCTATGAGAGGGAAAAATGTTTGCAAGATATCCAGCTTCAGGTTTTATGTGTGTGAGAATTTTGTTATATGAACTGTGCAAACTGTGAATGAATATGAATATCTGATATATGGTGCAGGTACCTGACAGGTTTCCTATATTTCACTGGAGCTAATTTCATTTTGACATTTGTTGCTTCTATTCTGTGTGTGTGTTTTGCACCCACAGCTGCTGGACCTGGAATACCAGAAATCAAAGCTTATCTTAATGGGGTTGATACTCCCAACATGTATGGTGCCACAACATTGTTTGTTAAGGTAAAGTTTTTTATGTTGAAAATTGCACTGCCTCAACCATTTAACTTCTGATTAACTAATCACATCAAAGAAGAATGTGAAAATGTATACACAAGTCTTCCTTGTTTTTAGAGTTGTTTTGGAGGGTTAGGAAATAGGCTCAAGTTGATTTCTGTCATCGTTAATTTTTCATGATTAGCACTCTTTTACTGTAGTGTGATCTCAAAAGTAGTACAAATGTTTTTTAAGGGATCGGAAAAAGGATTACACTGACTCTTGAGATTTTTTTGGATTGGACATAATACTCCCATTTTTTTCTACATTTACAACACCTTTAAAGGGATACTCTTGTTGTGATATTTTTCAAACAATCAAGGAGGTCTGTGTAATTTACAAGAAGTTAAAACAAGTACGGAATTGTCCATAGGTCCCAAAATGAGGAGTATCTAATGAAATCTTAAAAACGAAGAGATGAGTACAATTTAATTTTTCCTTGATGTCACCACTGAATTCTTGAATTTTTTCTTATAATAGCAGAGCATTATGGATTTCAGACATTAACACTTGGAATTGTCTATGATGAATGATCATTACTAACCAAAACACTGAGAAAGTGTAACAAATACATTTGCTGGTGTAGATCATTGGAAGCATTGGAGCTGTATCTGCAGGCCTAGATTTAGGAAAAGAAGGGCCATTGGTACACATTGGTAGCTGCATTGCTTCATTACTTGGTCAAGGTGGCCCTGACAATTACAGGATCAAGTGGAGGTGGTTGAGATATTTCAACAATGATCGTGACCGTAGGGATCTCATCACCTGTGGTGCTTCTTCAGGGGTGTGTGCAGCTTTCAGGGCACCAGTGGGTGGAGTTCTCTTTGCTCTTGAGGAGGTGGCAACATGGTGGAGAAGTGCACTCCTCTGGAGAACCTTTTTCAGCACAGCTGTGGTTGTGGTTGTGCTTAGGGCCACCATTGAACTTTGCCACAAAGGAAAATGTGGCCTTTTTGGTGAAGGTGGCCTCATCATGTTTGATGTTAGTGATGTCACTGTGAATTATAATGTAATGGATGTTATCCCTGTTGTTATCATTGGAGTCCTTGGTGGGGTATTGGGAAGCCTTTACAACTACCTTCTGCATAAAGTCCTCCGTCTCTACAATCTCATCAATCAGTAAGCAACTTTACCTAATCTCAATCTGTCATCTTGTTTTAATCAAATAGTACATTATATAATCCACAACAATACAAATTAGCTGTAAATAAAATTAACAATGCTGTAACTGTAACCGAGAGTTTGATGGTTTGAGTTACAGGGAGATTAGTGTTTTAAACCTTAGATCCTGAATCTAAATCTTAAATTCTAAATCCAAAATCCAAATTGGTGTTGGTGTTACTGAATCAACTACTTTTGGTTTTTGCAGGAAAGGAAAAATGTACAAGCTCCTCCTCAGTCTTTCAGTTGCACTCTTCACATCAATATGCCAATACTGTCTCCCATTCCTAGCAAAATGCACCCCTTGTGATCCTTCCCTTTCAGAAATGTGTCCTACAAACGGACGTTCTGGAAACTTCAAACAATTCAACTGCCCAAATGGGCACTACAATGATCTTGCAACTCTGCTTCTGACCACCAATGATGATGCTGTCAGAAACATATTCTCTACCAACACTCCTTTTGAGTACCAACCCTTCTCCATCCTAATTTTCTTTGCACTCTACTGCATACTGGGACTAATCACCTTTGGGATTGCTGTGCCATCAGGGCTTTTTCTACCAATCATTCTCATGGGTTCAGGTTATGGAAGACTTCTTGGAATCTTAATGAGACCTCATACAAACATTGATCAAGGGCTGTTTGCAGTGCTTGGTGCAGCCTCACTTATGGCTGGATCAATGAGAATGACTGTGTCCCTTTGTGTTATCTTCCTTGAACTCACCAACAACCTTCTTCTGCTACCAATAACCATGATTGTTCTCCTCATAGCTAAAACTGTTGGAGACAGCTTCAACCCAAGCATCTATGAGATCATTCTGCACTTGAAAGGCCTCCCTTTCATGGATGCAAACCCTGAGCCATGGATGAGAAACCTCACAGTGGGAGAGCTTGTTGATGTGAAGCCAGCAGTGATCAGCTTTAGAGGAGTGGAAAAAGTAGCCAATATAGTCGATGCCTTGAGAAACACCACACATAATGGTTTTCCTGTCATGGATTGTGGAGTGGTGCCAGCAACAGGAGTGGCCAGTGAGGCCACAGAACTTCATGGAATCATTCTAAGAGCACACCTTATTCAGGTGCTCAAGAAGAAGTGGTTCTTGAAGGAGAAAAGGAGAACTGAGGAATGGGAAGTTAGAGAGAAATTTACATGGGTGGAACTGGCTGAGAGAGAAGGAAACATTGAAGATGTGGCTGTGACTAAAGAAGAAATGGAGATGTTTGTTGATCTACACCCTCTTACCAACACTACTCCATTTACAGTGCTCGAGAGTATGTCAGTAGCAAAAGCCATGGTTCTCTTCAGACAAGTAGGACTTCGCCATATGCTTGTTGTGCCAAAGTATCAAGCATCTGGGGTGAGTTTATTCAGCACAAAATTACTTCCATTTTAGCATTGAATTTGATTTAGCCTTTTGAAAGCATTTCAAGATGAAATATGGGTTTTTTTTAAGTATATAAGTTGTCCAGATACTAGGAAAACGGGCAAGTAAACAAATATTATTGGTCACGAGTAAGTCTATAGAAATTCATTAATACTTGAGTCATTCTGATAACTTCACTTTTTTCCGACTACTAAATTTTTCGAAACATCGAAGTTCCTCACTTTTTTCATAATACTGAAGTTTTCATGACTCCTATCAACATATGTCCAAATTGAAGTCATCATAATTTCTGACAATTTTTGTGCATGAAGTTGAAGTCTCTCAAATGGAATTGTGTTAAATGTTTTCCTTGTTTTCCAAACAAGTTTATACTTCCTTTTACATAGAATAAAACATTTTTAACCTTAAAGGTAATCTCAGATTAACCTTAAATTTGTTGTCCTCATAGGTGTCTCCTGTGATTGGGATCTTGACGAGGCAGGATCTTCTGGCACACAACATTCTGACAGTGTTTCCTCACTTGTCAAAATCAAAGAGGAAATGAAGCTTTTGTTATCAAATATGAATGAATGGACAAGCAGCTTTATTGGGACAATTCTCTCTATTCAACATGAAGCTTTTCCTCAGTTTTGCATTATTTGGGTCATGCATGGAGAAGAAGATACAACATTGATGTATACCATATTCAATTTTTCTTATTTTTTTCCTCACAGGTTTTTATCTGGTAATGAGATCATATCGCCTTCCCTTGTTAAATAACGTTAATGATAATATCAATGGTAATTTTTCTTTTTCCACCTCAGAAACAGGTACTAAGATTTTCCTTTTTTTTTTTTCTATTTTTCTTTATCCCTTGTTAATTTACTTTTTTTTTCCTTTTCCTTTTTCTTTTTCCCTCCTGAGATTTAGAAATTTTAGTATTTCACCAAGCAATCTTTACTAGAGACGCAGCTATTTGGTGGTCCGGAGGCAAACCCCTCGTTTTTCTTTTTTTCTAATTTTAATATATATAATTAAAAAGTGCTAAGAAAATTATTTAAATTTTGAAATTGTTATGAAATAAAGTGAATAATAGAGAGAATAATAGATAATAGAGAAGAAACAATAGAGAATAGAGAATAGGGAGCAACTCATTTTGTGTATTATTATTGATAGGAAGAGTCCTATTTATAGATACAATATGTAATCCATAAAGAAAACAAATCAACTTAGTTAATACAAATATTTACCATAAAGAGTAATGAATCATATGAGTAAATGCATCAAATCAATGGATAATCATTAATTCATAACACTCCCCCTTGAGGTGCCCATTGATAAAGAATGTGCCTCGTTAAAACCTTACTAGGAAAAACCCTTTGGGATAAAAAACCTAGTGAAGGAAAAAGAGTACAACATTCTGTATTCTTTAATACAATCTTGTTCATCACATATTCTATTTCTCCCCCTCTTGTAAACTTACATCATTAAGGTGACAGAGTCCGAATTTGTGAGTCATTTGCTCAAAAGTTTTTCTTGGCAAAAACTTTACAAATAGACTTGTCATATTTTCAGATGAATGAATTTTTGGATATCTAT
>Ga0214542_1008601_pt1 | contig 16663 bp, 6 predicted proteins | sample CNSS1metaG_FD_160096 | JGI IMG/M metagenome (GOLD analysis project Ga0214542, IMG submission 160096) | Root nodule microbial communities from cowpea collected in UCLA plant growth center, Los Angeles, California, USA - CNSS1 | ecosystem: Host-associated > Plants > Roots > Nodule | place: USA... | reverse complement strand
ATAACATGCTCTACCGAGCTACCACACATGGTTAATCATTTTTCATAGTCATAAGAATAATGGAACCATCCTTATGACAAGACCTCCTGCTACTCTTACCACCTAACCATTCTCCTCTACGTGAGTATGAATAGATAGTAGAGTTCAACATAGCCTCACAAAATGGAACAGTATTTACTATCAAGGCACACCTTAGTGAAACACATTACCGATGGGAATTCCTCCCTGGGAAATACCTTATGACAACTCAAAATATACCTTTACTTTATTGTACAAACAAATCATTTCATAAATAACAGTTTACATTAGCCATAAAACACCAAAATTAATCATAGAATAACTACTAGACTCCGATACACTCGTTTAGTGAAACTATCTTCTCGCTAGGTGAAAAGTTCACAAATGTTCACTCGTCCAATGACCATATGGCTTGCCTAGTGAGTGAATCACTAGAACTCAAGGATGAAATTTTTTCCAAAATTCGCGCGACGAGGGTGTTCTCAACCATCGACTACAAAGTCAATAAGCTCTATAACTTTGGGTTCGTTGAGCAAGTAGATACTCGACCAACAACTCCTAAGTCAGTAAGTCCCTAACTTTGGATTCGCTCAACGACTCCTAAATCAGTGAGCCTTTGAGTTTGGATTCGTTGAGCGAGTTCACCCTCGACCAGTAAGTCTACATAATTCTACAGATTATGATTTTGCAAAATCTTGCATTTTCAGTTCAGTTTAAGAAGTCTACTAGTACATGTCAATTACAATTTATAACATTCATCAACTTAAGTTATTACATTAGCATTTCATATCATACACCATTTCAAGACTTCATCATATAACCTAAATTATGCAACATTTGAAGATCTTACTCCCAATTCAACAAGTAAAACCCATCATACAGTTTAATCATTCATGCAATTCATATTAAAATCATAAGTTAGTGATTTCAACATATTTTTAACTTAAAAATAGTACAATTAGCTTCCCTTACCTAGTGAAATTGCTCAACCGACTCTAAAAACACCAAAACCTTTTCTAAGCCACAAGGTACTCTATCTATACATAGAAATACTAGAAAAATGATCAGATCATATCCTCATGACCATTGATCAATAGAGAATCAAACAAAAAACTAAAGGAGCACATGCGACCTCAATGAGAAATAATGCATGCAAAGATTAATAAAATTTTACAAAGGAAGAGCTGCAAATCAACTTACTCAATTTGAGAAATTGATTGGATGAACTTGAAGATCTCACTGCAAGGATCACATGGGCAGTCTCCAATCTTCAAAGAGATGACCACACAATCAGATATTGTAGAGAGACAAAAGAGAGCTCTAGAGAACAAGTTTTTAGAGAGATGAGATGCTTTATGTAATGAAACTCATTTATGAAATTTCTATTTATATTTAAGTATTTTATTATTAAAATGATTGGTTCCATTATTTTAAACATAATACCAATTCTAAAATACTATTTCTAGGTTGTTACAAACTATAACCATGCAATAAATGTTCCTGCAATGATTTAATAAAAATGTAACAATTTAGCACAAAGAAAAAAATAGTTTAACTCAATACAACAAAACTAAAAGTTTACTTTTGAAAACATATATTTGATGTATAATCTTTACCATTCAACTTCAGATAGTTACTTGACATTTGTAATCTATTATAAATATAGAAATAGAATGTATAAGTAAAATTACAGCAATGACCGTACTTAAATGGTTGTCATGTGTCCAAACATACCTAAGTACCCTTACTTAAATTTATGACACTTGTCCATTTCGTTTTTAACTTTCATTTATTACCCATTCTATTATTGCAACACGCGTATAAAAACTTGGTTTCTTTGTCGTTTTAAATTTTGTTGTAGATGACGCTAACTTTGAAGTCACGAGGTTATGTTTTCAAAATCACATTTGTAGAAAAACCTTCCCCAAGTTTTCTCAAGCAAATTTCTTGGATTAAATATGTTTTTTGTCCCTCAAGTTCTAGTGAATTTTGGAATTAGTCCCTCTTCAAAACTTTATACCAATTTAGTCTTTCATCTTTAGAAATGCGTGGATTTAGTCATTTTTACCAAATTTTGTTAAGTTTATTTGATATTTTAAACGCATTTTATGATAATATTTAAGTTAACATTGAAGCGAAATTGTGTCAAACGGTGTAAACAATTCAAATACTATCATGAAATGCACTTGAAACGTCAGATAAATTTAACAAAATTTGGTTAAAAGGACTAAATTCATGCATTTTTAAAGATGAAGGACTAAATTGGTCAAAAGTTTTAAAGATGGACTAATTCCAAATTTCACTGAAACTTAAGGGACCAAAAACATATTTAACCCAAATTTCTTTGATTTCTCTACATCTCAAACCCAATCATCCCCTCATTTCCTTACATTTCCTTTCCTATTTCTGATTATCTCTAGTGCACTGCCAATTTTCATCAACCTTTCTATAAATTTATCTTCTTTATATTTTCAATTCACAAAAACCTTTTCTTTTTCGTTCTTCATCTTCCTCTTCACTACATTTTTGTTTGAGGTAAAAGTTTCATTTTTTCTTTGTCGGATTTGTGGTATGGTTTTTGGGTCTTGTGTGTTGTCCGTGTAGTGGTTTTTGGGTCTCCATTGTGGTTGTGGTGTTTTGTAAGGAATTGATTCTTTTATGATTTATGGTTCTGTTTTTTTTTTCATTTAGTTAGGGTTACGCGTTTTGCGTTTATGTGTTGTGCATTTGGGTTGTGGATTTTTTAGAGAAGTTCATTTTCTAAGAAGGTTTGCGGTGTTGTTTAATTTTTTGTTTTGTTTTAGAGTTGTTTCCCATTATGTTGTGTATTTATAATCGTGGAAAGCTTTCTGGATTATACCTCTCCATTATGGTTGTGGTTTTTCTATTGTGGTTGTGGTTGTGGTTGTGGTTTTGCTTTTGGGGTTTCAGTTAGATTATTGTTGTGTTTATACACTATTTGTTCTTTAAAGAGAAACCTAATGGAGTAATCACTATAAGAAAATGCTTCATTAGTAACCAATTTTAGTAACCAAAAGTTGTTAGTTACTATAATTACTAATTTAGATACAAGTTTACAAAGTAAAAAAATCATTGGTTACTAAAATAGTTACTATTATGAATAAAAAATTATAATTGGTCACTAAATTGGTTTTTAAAATTAGCTACCATAGTTTTGGCTACCAAAGAAAACTGGTCACTAAAAATTAGCTACCTAAGTTTTGGCTACCAAAATAACTTAGTTACTAAATTGCTCTCTAATTAATTAGTGACAAATTTAGTGATCAATTATAATTTTTTATTTATATTAGTGACTATTTTAGTAACCAATAAATTTTAATTTTGTAAATTGGTATCTAAATTGGTCACTATAGTGACTAACAACTTTTAGTCACTAAAATTAGTTACTAAAAAGACATTTTCTTGTAGTGAATGGAGTAATTAGGTTTGAGCATTTGAAATTTGGAAAAGGAAACAAAGAATCAAATGGCTTTAATCATTCTCTTCTTCCATTCTTACGCTTGAAAATTTACAATTTTAGTGACTACTGCAAGTTTTGATAACGAAATCAAGTTAACAATAGTTTGAACAAAGAATAGTTTCTTTCATGTCATATATTCTTTCTTTCTTCTTTCTTTCTGTTGGAAGTCTTTCATCTATGCTTTAGAGATTTACAAAAGGCAACATATAATCTTACAACACTCATAGGTCAAGGTGAATTTGGTCCTGTTTATAAAGCTCATATGTCTATTGTGGAGACTATTGCAGTTAAAGTTCTCTCTACTAATTCTAAGCAAGGGGATAAAGAATTTCACATAGAGGTGAAGATAGTAAATTTTTTTCACTTTGGTATGAGAAGAAGGTTTGATGATATTTAATATAACCTGAAAAATAGTTTCTTTATATGATGTATTTTCACTTGCTTATATTTTTCTTTCATAAATATGTAGATAACCTTGTATGCAGTCAGGGAATGGGTTGCTTCCCAAGATATCAAGCTTTTAGAGTTTTGTTTTACTTCTTGAACACTATAATCAATTGCCTTATTATACTAACACAACATTTTGAGCTTATATAATGAAACTCTAAATGATAGGTTGTTGCTATAAATAACTCAACCAGTTAAAGTTCAACCCATTGAAGTTCCTAATCTACGAGCAGATGAAGTGAAAGAAATTACAGATAACTTTTTTCAAGATGTTATGATTAGAGAGATCTCCTATTGGAATGAAAGAAAATGAATATGTAGGTAAATTGATGCTTAATTGTTCACTTCATATCATGTACTAATAATATGTGTGAATATATACCATGTCATTTTCTAAAGAATTTATATCATACATACACTATACTCATTCAATATATTTATGAAACCAACATCATGTGTAGTTTCTCGCCTTGTGAGGAGTCTATATGTTTCTTTTCTTGATTCTTCTACAAATAGGATCCAAGATTGTTTAATAGTTTAGAGGAACTAAACAAATAGTAGGATGAAAAGCAAGATTTGAATTTACTTCTCTACAGATCAAGCAAATTTAGTTAAAACTCATTGCATTCAATTATTATTCATTCTAAAAGAATGAAATATTTTATCTATCTATTTGTACATATCTATCATTTTATGCAGTTGAAGCTAACTAACAGGTTTAATTAGAAATAACATATCTTTTTCTTTTATTTGAGAAATTATATCAAACATTAGAGAAACGTTTTTAAAAATGTGTACTATATTTCTTCGGATTATTTATGGCTTGGACCATTTTCTGAGTTTAGTATTGTTTCCAAATTTGAGCTAATTATGTGTTAGAGGAATTCCTTTCAACATCTCAATTAAGTGAAATATGCAGAGATATAAAAAAGAAAAGTGAAACCAACTCTGATAATATATATAAACTTGATATATACGATTGATAGTTAAACATATATTTGTTGAGTATGATAGAAGATCTATTAATACTTAGATTCATGTGTATTCAAAATTAGATTCTTAAGTGGATCTAAACAATTTAACATTACTTTATGACTCCAGGACAGAGGATTTATACTCTAGAAAATCCTTAGTTAATGTAATGCAATGCAATAATGGAATACATGTATAAATGGTGAGAAATAGAAGATTGTGGGTAAATAAATAAATTAATCAACAAGCAATATAGTATGTGCATGGAAAAAATAGAGTAAGAAAAAAAGTGGAAGAAAGATGGTTAATTTGGTAGAGGAAAGGTGCACATGCAAATGCCATATTAATAAATGTACATGTATGGTCTTATCTGAATGCATGATGGTGTGATTGTTGACATGAAATATTGGACATGTGACATTGAATGGAAGTGCATGAATTCTAAAAGAGACACTAAGTATTTATTAAAATTGATTTACATGTTTGAACATTATGTTCATCCTTTTTTATTTTTCAAGTTACAACCTTTGCTTAATTCCATGAAAATCCTTTTCTAAGGTGTTAAGTGTTCCTTTTATTTATTTCAACTAATCTTTATAGATTTGATCTGTTTTATTGGTGGGTTTCAAGACTGTGTCGCCATTGAAATCACGACGAAACGACGAACCAAAAGTTAAATTTGAAAAAAACAGAGTTTGGAGTCGCCACCATAGTTTATACTGAAAAACTATGGAAAAACAAAAAAGATAAGAGAAGGTCTGCAAAAAATCAGATTTCGGGTCTGGAAGTCGGTTATGCGTGGGGAAGGTATTAGCACCACACAGTGTCCATCCTAAGACGATACCTTTAATTAAACGACATACAAAAGGATGTGATTTTTCAAAATATTTATTTCTAAAAAATAATAATAAATGAATGTACAAAAGAAACAAAAATAATTTTTTGGTTTTATGGGCCCAACATGACTAATCCTCGCTCCTACGTATCTCCATTTACACTGGAGAATTAGGGTTACGTAGTTCTTTATGAATCTTTAAAAAATTTGTTGATTTTACTTTTTCTTTTATTATTTTGAAAACTTGTTTTATGTTTTTTTTTATATTTTTAATTATTTGGAAATGCGTGTTATATTTTATATGTTCTGAAACCAACCCCATCTGTGTCAATACATTGTGATTGCCAATTGGCAATAACTATAGCTAAAAACAAGAACTACAATGGAAAGAACATACATATACAATTGAGACATAATTAGGTTAAGCAACTGCTAAAGAGTGGAATTATTTCCATTGATTATGTGAGGTCAGAACAAAATCTAGTAGATCCTCTGACCCTTGGGAAGAAACATGATATTAGAAACATCGAGGGGAATGAGACTTAAGCCACTTGCAAACAAACAAGTGATAACAACCCAACCTTTTTTATTAGAGACCCCATGAATAAGGTTCATATGGGTAAAAACAAGTCAATTGTTAGTTCTGATAGCATTAAATTGATTTTAATCAATTATGTCCATTCTTATGGTGTGCGTGAAAGTGCCAGAGACTGCATTTTTTAGAGGTTAAACTTTGTGATTAAAATTCTCTATGGTGTAAGAATTTTAGTTTAAACAAAGTTTTAATGATTTTCATATCCCTTATGGGTGGTGTGTGATATGTAGCATACACTTGATGAAATCACCTATATGAGTGTCAAGTGGGGCCGCTTGTATGAGATCTTGGCATGATCTCTAGAGCACTCATGAATACTCGGCACGCGCATGGCCTAGTAAGCGCAACACAACGATAACAACAAGTGTGAGGGTATATTGTGATTGATAAACCACTAACATACATCAAGTGTCCTTGGTTCATATAGCTTGCTATACCAACTACACTGTGTGTTAAGTTTCTCAATGTAGGACTGGTTCATATAGCGTGGTATACTAGCTTTGATGCATTACATCTTATTTGAGACCCAGAATTTTCGTTCTTTCTTTTTGTCTCTTATCTTTTGCAATATGTGGGGGATTGTTATAAATATATATTTATAACTGTATTACAAAAAATAAAATTAATGTTGTAGTTGTTGCAACGTTCGCAAGCTTTCCTCCTTTTTCAGTCTAATGCATGTTGTTGCAGCGAACTTTCCTCCACAAGTTGATCCCACTTCCGCAAATCATGGGATATTTGCTTTTGTCACCAGGCTTCAACTATAAAGCATGGGATTTTTTAAACCCATTCATCACCTATAAATAGGTGCTTAAATCCTCTTCCAAAACACAACTTTTCTTATCTCTCTTTTCCTTATCTTTTTTCTTTTCTCCTTTCTCTTATATCCTGGTTATACATACTCCATTTAAGAATTATCTTGCTAGTTTCTGAGATCCTCAAAAATTCCAAGAAGTTCATGTTGTGTCCTGGGGGCTTGCGCAATACACCGCAGATAAGTCCTTAAGGGTAATGAATCTATACGCCTCGGGAAGTTTTTGGTTTGTGATTTTGTCAATTACTACAACAGTGTATTGGTTGTGTTGTTGGTTTATTTTAAATGATGATGTTTGGGGGCTGATAAGGTGTGATGGAACTTAAGATTGGGTGGTTCCTGCAAAAAACCTATTATTGATGGGGGAGTTTTGAGAGGAAAAAATGAAGTTAGATTCTTCAAGATATCCATAAGACCCGTGAAAATTAATTAACTAAATAAATAATTAATTAATAAAGGCAGGTAGTGAGAGCCTTTATGGCATTAAATATTAATTGATATGATGTGAAAAAGTACTAGCTCAGATGGTTGAAAGTACTTTGATTATGTGAGAGGATTTGGGTTGGAGTCCTATGTATGCCATTTGCGTGTTATTTAATTATTATTGTTTTTAATAATATAATTGAGCATGTTGAGTGAGGATATAATTATAGAATTAGATTAATCATCATGAAACATGAATTGGTTGAATGGTTGTGCAAATGATTTGACATTGGCATGGTTATGGGTTCAAACCTTGGTAAACCCAAATGAAACTTTCTTTTTGCCAAAATTTCCTTTGGCATGAAGGTGAAGGGGCATGGAAAACCTAGACGGCTAAGGAGCAGCAAAGAGTGGTTGTAAAACAACCCATAATGAGACAGATAATGAATGGTCATTAACATTCCATTAAGTCTCATTTTCGTTTTGGGTAATTAACCTAGCATTAAGGCACCCTTAAAAGGCAAAATTTAGGTTAAAAGAAAGGTTTTGCAAGGCTGCCACTGTGGTTAGAGCACAGAGAACGAAATTGAGTGTGTATTGTGAGAATTGAGTGAAGCAAAGAGTGAGTGGAGAGAGGAAGACAAAGGAGGCCATTGGTGATCAAGGGAGAACTTTCAAGAGTCAAAGCTAAGCTAAGGAAACCAGGTTAGGGGAGTTTTACACGATTAATTTTATGTTTAAGCATGAATCACATGAATTATAGTATGAACTGCATGAACGTCCCCTTTGAATGTTGAATTTTTGGGTTTCTGGAAAATTCCCAGAAACTGCCTGGCGGCACGTCCTTGGCCGCCAGGCGACGCATGGCTTTGTACCCAGTTATGGGTTTTCTAGAAGAAGGGCGTAGCGGTATTGGTTGAACCGCCAGACGACGCGAACCTGTGGTTCGAGTTTTGATAATTCTGTGCATTCTGGGGTAATTTTGATCGGGGAAAAAGGAAGTCTTACTTAATTATTAATGATGTGTTGGATTACATTATCGAATTACACATGGTTGGGAGTTCAATTTAATAAAATGGTTATGAACACCCTGTAGGGTTGAAATTTGGGGTTTTTTGATAATTTTAGTATGATTGTTGTGAATTGACCATGGAACGATGTTAGATATTGCTGGGTTTAGACAACTATGTCGCGGTGAGTAAGCTGATGTTCGAAACAATGAATGTAGGCAAAGGAACGTATCAAGGAAATGGAGAAGCATAGTGCAGGTGCGGAAAATTCTGGTAAATTGCCAAAACTGTATGCATTGCCTGGCGGCACGGGGCTGGCCGCCAGGCGCCATCACAGAGAGTTGGATTTTTGTGTGGTTGCGAGCGTTACTAATGGTACTGGACTGTGGGGAAACAGGTTCGTGTGACTGGTGGAGTGGAATTTGAAATCGATGGAAGAGTGGATGATGATATGTAGAAATTAGTGGTGAATTCTATTATTTAGAGGGAAAAGGAATGTCATTATAGTGGGGTAAAATTCGCAGAGTGATTAGTGATTTTGTGGCCTAACCCTCTGAGGTATTAATTATATTAAGGGTTGCTAAAGTTAAGTTGAGACTATGAGATTAATTGGAATTGCCAATTTGGAAGAATGGTGTAAATATGTTTAGGCACAATTGTTAATTCATATGCAAATTGATGGAAACTGAGTTACTGATTGGTAAATAACTGAGCATAAAGAGTAGAATAATACAGTGACGTGTTGAGTCTTAGAAAAGTTGAACCTAAGCAATCCTATATTGATAAACTAGTTTGGTGATCCAAAAAGGGAATTGAAGAGTGTCCTATTTTATGAGTTGTAAAAGATGGTGACTAATGTAAAAAAAAAGGGGTACATATATGTTCAAGAGGACTCAGGAATCTGGAAGCATGATAGCCCAAGACTAAAATGGTGAAACTTGGTAAAAAGTATACAAAACCAGAAAGAGTGAGGTTACTGGTGTGGCGCCTGGCGGTAGAGTCTGGACCGCCAGGCGATGGCCACAAAACAGGGGGGTTTGGTGTGAGTCCCGCCTAGCGGTGAAGATGGTTTAGCCAGGCGGTTGTTGTAACGTCCTAGCCGGAAATTACTTATTAAAATAAATAAGAATATAAATAAAATAACAACCTCATTTATTTATCATCAATTCCCAAAACGCGGAAAAATTTAAATTTAGAAATCCAACGCGCCATTACAAATAAAAAAAAAATGAGTCGCATCGTTCATATTACCAACAAAAGTGTCTAAAAATTATTACAATTAAATCCATAGTGCAGCATAGTAACCAGTAATAAAATCCCTGAGATATCCCCACTCCATCTCTAAGCATATGCTTGCTCACCTGCATCAACATCTGCTCCCATGTAACAAGTTACATGATCATCGCCACACACACACAAATAGGGTGAGCTCATTTAAATAAAATCAACAATATAATATTAAATACCATATTAACAAATGTAAACCCGGGTTAGTACACTTTCCCATTTTTTTTTACTACTTCACTTCCAACACTTGCCTTTAGACGTTTATCATTTCTATACCCTTTAGGTGAGAACCATGATCGATCTTCGCTGCACGAGTGTCTACTCGCCCCTCCGACTATAGGCCACCACCTGATAGTCCACACGTGGGAATAATCTTGCCACAACATCTCACCGTGACACCAAGTGCAGCTCCTTGAAACAAACATATAGCTTGTAGCTGTTCCAGACTACCAAAACTCTATCAGAATACTCTGAAGAGGGCAATCACCTGAACCTCGTCGTACGAGCCACAGCTCGCACGCTGCACTAGACTTCCTAAACCACCAGGTTACAACCTACAGTGGTCACATATTATTCCAATACGGGTTACACTCGTAACTGGACCCCCAACCAAAGCCTCGCATCATGTACCACACCTAAAGCTGTGTAGAACCTTTCCTCGCGCACTATCACTGAACCAAAACCGCCTAGCGCACATCACACGCCGCTAGGCGAAACTTAGCTCCAGACCGCCTGGCGGGCATCACACACTGCCAGGCGCCACGCGCCTGCAGTACCCTCTCAGTACCGCCACCGCCTGGCGGGCATCACCATACCGCCAGGCACCTTGTCTCGTCGTCATCACCTGGCGCATCCATTGCCCACCGCCAGGCGCTCTGCTCCCGCTGTGACCACTGTCACTGGTTTATTTCCCGTCCGCCTGGCGACTCGCTCACGCCGCCAAGCGCTATACCAGTAGCACAATGCTACTGGTTTTTGTGCACTTAAACAGATCCCAAAGGATCTCCAAAACATACCAAGCACCCAAGTATAGTACCATTATGATTTTCCAGTCATATACCAATGCCAAATTACATCACACATATTTAGACATGCCAACAATCAAGTATTATCATGCCTCCATGCTCACCTTCGATTACCTCTTTTAAACATGCCTCATACAATTCACGTACAACCAATCATATAATCTTACATTCTGGAACTTATATGAATCATGACACCACACTTTGATCAATATTGCATATGCACCTCAATACAATTTCACAAGCACAAAACCATACCATATCACACATAACTATCTCATTCTTACCCAATTAACATACATTCTAAATTTTTAACTTGCTATAGGCACCCTGATGTTCCAAGAACTCCACTGTCTATATCATACTTCACATTCTCATTATCTTAATCCCCCTAGTCTCATTTAAGTCAAATTCTTCCTACATGTTAAATTTCCATATCATACAAATATAGTTTGCCAATCAAATACCCAAGGACACGAACATACACACGACTGTCTGAAAATTTACTGCACTGACAGGCCGCCTGACGGCAATTCATGCGCCGCCAGGCGGTGCATACATATCTGGGTTTTGCCCAGATTTTCCAGCACTGAGCTGCACCCCGATTTTTCCAATTACAATACCCACTTTCACTCCAATGAGTTTCTATTTGTACATACCATATATGGTTGGTACAACATTCATACTATAGTCAATTCAGGATAATCAACACACTAATGATTGAAACATTTCATGCTTATTATCCCCAATTCCCGCATAAACCCTAACACCCAATTCCATTCACGAGTTCATGCAATTTCCATCGAGTTAGTTACTGCGAACAATAATTCATCATGCAATTGATATATGTGCAATAAGAATTCAATCCAATCACCACAACATCACTGATCAACCAATCAAAACGGAGAAAAACAGTAACAGCAGTACAGCGCCTGGCGGTTCACTCCCAATCGCCAGGCGGATCATCCTCAAACCTAGAAAAATGAGTGTAACCACATGTGCCGCTTGGCGGCAGTTCACGCGCCGCCAGGCGGTTTCTGGAAAAATTCCAGAAACGCGAATAACACAAAAAATTCAATTGTTCACAATTCAAACATGATCCAAAATTCATCATCATACGAAATAACAATAAATAATACAAGCAGAACTCCCCTAACCTGGATTTTCCTTAGCTTCGCCTTGACTCTCGCAAGCTTTCCCTTGACCACCAATGTCTTCCTTCTCCTTTCTCTCAAGACAGCCCTCAAGCTTCACTCAAAACTCACCCAAAACCCACCAATTCGTGCTCTGTACTGTACCCACACTGATAACCTCACCAAACCCTTTCTACTTCTCCTAATTAGCTTTCTATTGAGTTCTTAAAATGGTTAAATTGCCTTAAAACGAATTTTGCAATTAATCTATCATTAATCTCCTTTAATGGCCTATTACCTTCTGTTTTCCCAACCACTCTTGCTGCCATACACCCTAGGGTTTACGTGCCTCTTCATGTGCATGCTAGAGTAAATTTTAGCAAAAAGAAAATACTTTGTTCAAACCAAGGTTTGAACCCAACACCACACAATTCCACTTCAAATGTACAACTAATTCAACCAAGTCATATTACATGATAATATTCATATGTCAAATATTATATCCTTACCTATCACACCCAAGCATCTCTAAAAAAATTACTAAGAATTTAAATAACACACAATTGGCATACATAAGACTCGAACCCAAGTCCTCTCACACAATCAAAGTACTCTCAACCACTTAAACTAGTACTTTTCCACATTATGAAGGTTAGCAGTTAATGTCATAAAGGTTTCTCTCACTCGCATTAATTAAATAATTAATTATTTAATTATTTAAATTTAGTGGGTCTTACAGTTGCGAGAGAATCAATGGGTTTTTGGAGCGCGTGCGCATGGCGATGTGGGTTGTCCTGCCAGGCGGTGTCTTCAATTATTAGTGGTTCTGAGGCGCTACGTGTCTGGCGGTACGTGTCCCCCGCCAGGCGGTCTGGAAGCGGCAGTGCCTGGTGGTATGTGTTCCCCGCCAGGCGATTTTGTTGCAGCAGCCTTTGGTTGCTGGTTCTGCATGCGTGATCTACAAGGCTTTTAGGATGCTTTAAAGGTTGGCTTGCTGGTGTTCCTTGAGTTGAGCTCGGAATGTATCCCTTGAGTTGAGCTCGGGATAAGGGTTAAGCACGTGGCATTCCTCGAGTTGAGCTCGGAATGACATCCCTCGAGTTGAGCTTGGGATGGCGGATGAACACGAGGAACCCTTGAGTTGAGCTCGGGTTGGCGAGGGTTGCCGATATGAGTGTGCTGGTTGTGGCCAGTACAGATGGGTCCAGATAGATTGTCCTCCTCAGTAGTTAGCTGACGAGTTTGGTAGTCTTGGGACGTTGCAAACTATGTTCGCATTTGTGAACTCCACCTGGCGTTACGGTGTATGCTCCGTAGCATTGGTTTCTCGCACGTAGAAGATGTAGAACACAAATAACATGGTTATGGCCATGTGATATAGAATCAAATGAGGGGATTCCTTTGGGGGTGATTGTATGATATATATGAAAATAAGTGTGTTTTATATATGTATAAATATTTAAATGTTTATTATGTTATGCTCACCATATCTGCTTGTATTTGGCGATGATCGTGTACGCGGTACACGTGAGTAGATGATGTTGTTGCAGGTGGTTCTAGTAAGCTTAGCCACGGAGCGGGGAAAGCTTGGGAATTTTGTATTTTACGATTTGAAATAAGTTGTAAACACTATGGACGTTTTATATTATTTTGAGTTTTATAAATTATGAATTTTGGACGATTCATAGATTTAATGAAGTTTTAATTTCCCCATGTTTTTGGGAAATGAGTTTTCTATTAAATGAAGCTGATGTGTTAATTTCTTATTTTATTATTTAAATCCGTAATATCCGGTCGAGATGTTACAATATCAACCGTGTCAAATGGTTGTTTTGCAAGTGAAACTTCGTTTTGAAAACTTTACGAAAATCTTTTATGTTTGAAAACTAAATTGAAATACTTAAACAAACTAAATGGGTCAGTTGATACAATTTATGAGTTAACTACAATTGTGCAAAGAAAGCGTTAGATTATTGGTTTTGACAAAAGGAGATGTGAGTTTGAGATTATTTGGCTTAAAGAAAAATTATTTTATGTTTTAATATTAGATGATACTTTTAAAAAGATTTAAAAGGGAAAAACTAAGTAGCTGCCAATATTTCTAAATAATTCTAAATTGACGTCCTAGTCAAGTTGTTATGAAAGGATTAGACAAGATACTCATTAGAGAGTCATTACCAATTGAGTAAAAGGACTCATAAATTATTTTAAGAGGAAACAAAATGCATTCGTTGAGCGAATAGTATTATCGTTGAGTAATAAGTGTCATTAAGGCTATCAAATAATGGTCACTTCTTTAAAGCATTGCTGCATAGAGAGTGAACAAACAATATAACTAGGTTAAGTCAACCTAAATCGACCTAAATCGACCTAAATCGTCTTTCGATAACTTCATGAAAATTTCATCGAAAAACATTAGTTATAAAAAATTGAAGAAAAGTTAGAACATACAACAATAGAAGACATGATATTTGAAATAGTAGATGATTGAAAAGAAACATAAAAAATAATAAGATAAAATAGGATAATTCTCCAATTTTATTATAATTATATTATTTATTGGTTATCAAATTATTGTTTGTTATTCATTAACTTGCATATACTATTTGTTAACCAAACAAACTTCAATTAATTTGTTAACAACTTTATTTTATTCCAGATGTATACGACTAGAACTCAAATTATATTTTACTCAATCCAAACATCAATTACTAAAATATTAATATATTCTTTTATTTTTTTTACTAAGCAAACAGTATATCTTTTCTATTTATATCAAATAAAAATTAAAACGGTAAATATAGTATGATAAATTAATTTACAGAATCACAATTAAAAAGAATTACAAATAAAAATATATCTCGTTAACATTATAAATAATTTTAAATATATATAATTATATATATATATATATATATATATATATATATATATATATATATATATATATATAAGTTTAAATGTAACGTCCCAAAAACTGGATAACCTCAAATTGATAAAATGTCACATACATAAATAATCAGAGAGTACGAAGTTTGGAGTATGCAGGCATACAATACGCCAGGCATTTCCCCAGATTACATAAAAGAGGCTCCACACGGTCTAAACAAAGTACACTGAAAAAGCAAATAACTATACTAAGTCTTGTGCGGACAAAAGAAACATAATTAAATAAAATCCTTCAGTGATGTGCCCCATAGTGGGCCCAATACTCATCCCATCCATCAAGCTGTCGCATCCCTATTATCCATATCACTGCCAGGGGTCCTCACATCTGCTCACATCAATAAAATTGATGATCATTGCAATAGAGGAGACCACACACAACATACAAGCAAGCAAAAGGGTAAGCTAGTGTAAAGGAATTTCATATTATAACAGTCCACATGTAATCTCAAAGCCAATCATAAATAACAAGCATCACACCAGAGCTATCAAAACATATGAGACCCCAAGACTTGACTATCCGGATACGCATAATGAGGCACCACCACGTGGCAGTGGAATTATGTCCTAGCAATGAGGCGTCACCGCGAGGCCTTCGTGGAATTATACCCTTACAGGAGGCACCACCACGTGGCCTCCGTGGAATTACGCCCTGGCCCTGAGGCACCACCACGACCTCCCGTGGAATTACGTCCTTTTGTCAAGGCACCACCAGGAACTCCCCTTAAGAAGGTCTATGGAATTACGTCCAACAGATGAAGCGCCACCAAGATCTCTCACTACAAGAGTCATGGAATTATGCCCTACCCACACTTTATACATGCTCAGGCGAGGGAAGTCCTCTCGCTCAGGCAAGCCCCTTCTCGCCTAGGCGAGAACTCGAGCAGGGGAGTAGCGGACTCTGCGAGGTCTCGCTCAGGCGAGTCCATTCTCGCCTAGGCGAGACCACTTCGCGCTAAAAAATAAAACTCCTCGTCTAAGCGACAGATCGAGTAACGGTCCTGGGCGAGCCTCTGTTAATCTTGCCTAGGCGAGGCAAGCTCGCTTGGGCAAGAAAACCAATGTTCGCCACTATTCTCTCGCGCAAAACACAGAAAACACATCGAAACCACATTCTTACCAATATCAAACAGCCAAATCATGAGCGCACCTAAAAAATATAACTTAAACTCAGAAAACATGCGAAGAACCTAAGTGAATCGTAAACCCTAGCTTCCCTTACCTGGAAGAGCTAAGCGGAAAACCCCCAATACGCACACAGCGAGCACAACTGTCCTAAGGTGACCAAAGAGGTGGGTGGAATTTGGCTTGAGCTAGATCGAAGAATGTTGGCGGCAAAATCCTAGCAGAGCGTCGCAGCTGTTCAAGGAGGCAAGGAGGCACTGTTTCTGAAAGTGAGGGAAGTGGAAACGTTAGGGTAGATGGGATCTGTTTTTACTCCTTGGGCCAGCTCTTAGACCCATTAGACTAAGGGCAGCCCTTAAAACATTAAGGCGGAAAACTGGACCTTACATTAAACAACTCAGGTGATATATAATACGTATATCATTTAATTTTTTAGTTACAGTAAATTAGCTAATTAAATTTAACGAAACAAATAAATAAAAAAGTATATTAACTACGTTATTTTCTGGGAATTATTTTTAAAAATGTGTTTTATTTTTAAATTAAATTATATAT
>Ga0214542_1008597_pt1 | contig 16687 bp, 5 predicted proteins | sample CNSS1metaG_FD_160096 | JGI IMG/M metagenome (GOLD analysis project Ga0214542, IMG submission 160096) | Root nodule microbial communities from cowpea collected in UCLA plant growth center, Los Angeles, California, USA - CNSS1 | ecosystem: Host-associated > Plants > Roots > Nodule | place: USA... | reverse complement strand
TTTTTGATTACAGTTGCTTCAGTGTTTGAAGTGTGGACCTAGGTGCAATTGTGTGGATGCATTGCTCCTAGGGGGAGTTCTTGATTGTTGAATCAAGTTCTTGGGTTTTGGGGGTTAGAATTACATAAGTGTGCTTGTAATTCTTGGAACCTTTCTGTTTAGTGGAATCCTCCTAAGTGTATTACTTAGGAGAAGACTGGATGTAGATTCGCCTTGAATCGAACCAGTATAATTTGTGTGTCTTGATTCCTTCTTCTCTCTCTTAATCCTTCTTGATTGATTTAAACAGTCTATTAACCCAGAACTGTGTAATTGATTAATTGAGCTTTAAAACCTAAAGATCTTTCCAAGATTCATCTTAAACCAGTAAAAGCCTATTAATCAATTCAAATCCCCTTGTGGTTAAGGTGATTAGACAGATCTGATTTTAACAAATTTAAGTTGATGTTTTTGAAAGTTGTAGACATTGTTTTGAATCAGTTAGATATTGGTGTATGGAAGTTCTTAATTATCACATTAAATTAATAATGAATTATTGTTTTGATAATGTCATTTAACTAAGTAGTATAAAACTATTAGAAATTGTGTAATATATTATTATTATTAGGCTTAAATACTTTTTTGGTCCTCATTTTCGTAGTGTTTGTTGCGGATGGTCCTCATTTTAATAGAATGTTTTAAATGGTCCTCATTTTCGCAATTTGTGTTTTATTTGGTCCTTTTCTGTAACGATTGTCTCCAACGATTACAACCAGAGGTAAAAGAAGAAGATTGAGACCGTAACATATCTATATAATGGGATTGCAGGAAGAAGAAGATTGCAGCAACACTAATTGGGAATGGAGGAACAAGATTGCAAAACTCACCAACTGCCCAAAACATTCTTTACCAAAACCCTAGCTCATTTATTTATCCCTAAATATCTAATTACCACACATGTACCGTACACGTAACACACCCTAATATAAACCGTGCCACATGTACAATGCTCCGTTAATGATTTAAACGGAATTACAAAAAAAGACCAAATAAAACACGAACTGCAAAAATGAGGACCATTTTAAACATTCGGTAAAAATGAAAACCATTTTAAACATTCTGTCAAAATGAGGATCATCCGCAACAAACACTACGAAAATGAGGACCAAAAAGATATTTAAGCCTTATTATTATTATTATTATTATTTAACCCACTTATAATATTAGGTATGGAAACCAATTAATCAAATGAGATAACAATGTTTGAATGATGATTTTAATCATATAAATTAAAATACTTGGTATTTAAAAGTTGAGGAAGGTTCTATAAGTATATATGTGACTTATAAAACTAAGGTCTATAAACCAAAATTCTTAAAATGAGTCAAGTGAGAATGTTTGATAAAATATACTTAACACAAGTCTTCTGATAAATCTTTTAATATTGTTATAATTTCATTGAAGTTTAGGTTTGTAGTCCAATATTTTGAAATGGTGTAAATAGACTTGATTTGATTTTATGAAACTTAGATTTATATATCAATAGTGTAAATAATAAATATTGTTAAGAAGTGGACTTTAAATTTAACTCAACCTTACAAAACTTACTCGTAAGGTGAGATTTGTACCAACTTGTATATTGTAAATTGACCTAATCTATAATTTATGTGTAATAAGTTTTACAACAAGAAAACTCTTTCTTTCGTGAATTTTAAATGTATGTAATGATGAAAAAAAAAATACGTGCTAAGAAATTATTATTTGTTAAGAATGAAATTTAGGTACGATGAACTATAAGAAATATATCATATTTTGATATCACAAAAATTATAATGTTTGGAAAATCATGTGGATGAATTGAACTTTTTATAAAATTATTTCATTGGTTTGGAAGATGCTTTGATTAGAAGAGATAAGTCTAATAGTTAGAATGATATGTTGAACAAGTTTATGACTTATAATATTAAGTATGGAAACCCATAACATTGAATGATGGTATGAATTTTGTAGGTTAAACTGTTAGCATATAGTGTTAAATGACACGTGCATTAGTCACAGGGTAGCATATAATGTTAAATGACACGTGCATTAGTCACACTGTAGCTTATAGTGTTAAATGACACGTGCATTAGTCACAAAATGGAAGAAGAACAAGGGAAGAAAATGGAACCCAAAAGAGATTAGGACCCTCTTCCAAGGTTCCCAAACAATTTTATCATGTTTTTCATACTTTCTTGGATTCCAACTTGTCTTTCTCAACTAAAATGCTTCATATTCACTTATTAGACACACATAAAAAGGATTAGAGTTACAACTAACTTAAAATGGCTAAAACATAATAAATTGCAAAAATAAAATAAAATTGAGGACTAAACAAGTTAAAAACTAGATAAAAGTTTATTTTATTAATAAAAATTGACTAACATTAAAGACTAAAATTAATATTATCAAAAACATCATATATTTAGAAGTTGAGGAAGATTTAATAAGTTTGGTGCATAACTTATAAAAATAAGGTTTGTAAACAAAAATCTTAAAATAAGTCAAATGATAATATTTGATAGTGTATACTTAATACAAATCTTCGAAAACTTCTAATATTATTTTGATTTAATAAGTTTAGTTTTGTAAACCAATAGTATTTAAATGGGACAAAAAGATTTGATTTCACTTTAAACTTACATACTAATAATATTTAAAATTTTGAAAGACTTTTTGAATCTCACTTATTTATTAGATTGAGAACGAATATTTTAATAAAATATTTTAGTATTGTAAATTCACATTTATGCCTATCCATACACAAACATAAATTAAATCATTCATGAAACAATTTTTTTACACAAAAATGTCTTGCTTTATATTTTCATTGTTTTTATAATTTTCATTCTTTCTTTTATATTTTCTTACCCTTATGATATTTTTATATATAATCTTAAACTCATACTTTATATTGTCTTACACATATTTTCTCTCTCTCTCTCTCTCTCTCTCTCTCTCTCTCTCTATATATATATATATATATATATATATATATATATATATATATATATATATATATATATATATATATATATAACTTTAAACTTAATAAAATTAGAGAATTTTCTTATCCATTTCACCCAAAAACAAATGATAGAAGAGAAGCATGTTCACTCATTTTTGTTCCTCCCAATTTTACTCTTCTTGTTTCATCACAAACAAACAAAATGTAATGTCACATTTAACGACAACAACCTAAGATTCTTGCTTTTAAATCACGTTATCATATAAGGCTATAGTTTTATAATTATAGTTACATTACTACACTTTTACTACTTACTAATATTCTCTCTTACATGTTACTAAATGGAATCAAAATATCATCATTTATTCAATTAAAAAGAAAAAAAAAACATTCTAACACGTGGGATAACATTAATATGCTTTTCATTTTTTATTTGATAGCTTTTTGTTTTAAGTGTAAAAGTATTTCAATGTTTCTATTGTTCTAAATGTTAACCAACCATGCCGAAAGACAAAGTTTGGTTCCGTAAACTACTTTATAATATGGAAGTATTTCAAATATGATAATCCACTTTAATAATACTAGCGTACAACGTGTGTACGTATTTTTTAAATATGTGTAATATTATATTAGTAGGTGATGATAAAATAATGTTTTTAAGTTAATATATAAAATAAAATTATATTTATTAAAAATAAAGTAAAATATATCTGAAAAATTGAGAGAATAATTGTTGATAAATAGAGAAAAACAGAAGAAGCAAAGATAGATGATTTTTTAAAAAAGCTTGTAAAAATAACGATCAATTTTCGAAAATTTAATAAATAATTATATTTTAAAGAGTAAAATTGGTATTTGAAAATAATGTGAACACAAAAAAAGGAATCCTCTTTATATATTGTTATAGATTATCTTATCAAATTCGAAAAGAAAAATAATTTTTTAATATATTATATATATATATATATATATATATATATATATATATATATATATATAAATAATTATTTAACTATATTGTATGTATACATTATATAATAAGTTGCAATTTAATCAAAGTTTGGATACTTTTTGATTGATGAAGATCTATGGTACTTTTAATTTATAATGAGAATCTAGATCTTATGACTTTTGATAAGATCCCAATGTCATTGTACTATATGTGAGTAAATTAATGTATTAATATCTAAGGAGATTGATCAAGTCAACTTAATTTTTGAAAATTTATTTTCATGAATTGTGAAATTGAAGTTTAAATTATCGAAGAATTTAAGATGAACAAAAGAGATGTAAGTTAAAAGGTGATTTATTTTTGGAGTTACATGTTTTGCTTATTGTAGTAAAATTTGAAGAATATGATACTGAATTAACGAATAAAAATCTTTGAAAATCTAAATAAAAATAAGGGTACATTTGATTCGGTGAAATAGTCATATTTGTCTGCATTATACAACAGTGATGATTCTTTGCTTTGTTCTTTTAAAACATTGAATGACAATTCTATTTTATTTGGGTCCTGGATTACCCAAAGACAAGCAAAAAAAATGAACATGAATATTCTTCTTTTAAAATTAAAAAGTGAGAATTTGTCACTCTTTTTGCAAAAATAAATAGTAATAATCTTCTAGTGCTTGTTTAGCTTTTTCTTGTGTGCTAGTTTTCATTATATTTAATTAGAATTTTATTCTTAAGTGTTTGTGTATCAAATGTAGATAACATGAGAATAGAATAAAATAGATTATATATGAATGAGCTAATCAAATGATGGAGCATTCCATTCAATTCCAAGATATTTATTCATCCTAATTTCTTAAAAATCGATTCCGAGGGCCAAGAACATGCAATGCCAGAAAAAATAAAATTAAAGTTCTACAACAAAATATTGTCTTTTTTTTGTTCATCATCTGTCTTATATAATAACAATTAATATATATATATATATATATATATATATATATATATGATTAATATAAATCATATACATTAGAAAACGCTGTAAATAAATTTATTATTTTTTATAGTAGTTATTTTTCTAATCAATTTATAAAGATTTTTACCTTATTTAAAGATGAAGAAAGTTTCGCAAAGATAATAAAAACTTTTTCTATCAATTCTTTTAGATTTTTTTATATTTTTTTATGTCGGTTAATGAATTAATATAAGGGTTAAATATGTTTTTGTTCTTAAATTTTAGTGAAATTCAGAATTAGTTTATCTACAAAAGTTTTGATCAATTTAATTATTCAATTAGTCTATCTACAAAAGTTCAACCTACACATCATCTATCGAAATTAATGAACTTGCTCAATGAGTTCCTTTGGCTCTAAGGAGTGTTTGCATCCTTTATTTAAGTGAAAAACAATGTCAATTCGTTTAAAATGACATTAGAAGCCAAAGATACCATTACATAGATTCAATCCCAATTTCCCAACTTAGAGATTAATTTAAACATTCAAACTTAGATTGCTTATACACATCAACCAAAAATAAAAATTACAATCATAACAATTCATTAATCAAATCAAATATTATCATTCAGTCATAGCCTACACGTCTACCAAATCAACAATTCAATCACAAATTATCAGACACTCAATTTAGATAATATAACTCAAATTGTATCAGACATTCCCTCACTTATTGTAAAAAATACTTTTAACTCAAAGTTGTTTCTAGAGTTCTAATTCTCACAAGATGTTCTAACTATCTATCTAAGTATATCGTTACAATCACAAGTAAATAACAAGTAAATAGAGATTTACTTTCAACTATTTTGAGTTGCATGCATGGATCTTAGACCTATGTGTACCTCAAAATGTTAAACTAACTCAAAAATAGAACAAAAAATTAATTTATTTTGGTTTTAATTATGATGGATTAGAAATGTAGACCTATCCATCTTGAATTTACTTGTTGTCCCTAATCATTAATTGAATGAGAAACGTACTCAAAGAATTAGAAAAAGAAACACACACAAAAATTATAAAATATAAAAAAAAAATATTAATTCTTATAAAGTGAAACTCAATTAATAAAAAATTATATTTATAGTTTGACTTTTTAGTAATAAAATAACTTAGTACCACTTAACTTAATTATTTTTAATGCTTATATATCATTTAATCAATATGTTCCATCTTTCGATACTTTGAAGTGCGAAAATCATTAACTCCATCAATTAATGTTGGCATGTGCAAGCGTTTTTCTTACCTTTATAAAGTTAAGATAATTTTAGTGTATGGTGATAATTTAGATTTCAATAAAAGAAACGTTTACAAAATTAACTTATACATAACTATCTTTTTAATCATATTTAGTATAAAAAATCAACATGTTTTCATAATATTATTTTTATTTATCTTTTCTATCACTGTATCATTCGTTTGGTGGACGGAGAAACTACAATTAATGATTTCGCTAAGTATATGAATTTTTAATCTATAAATTGATTTTAGAAAATGAACCAAACGAACGATTGATGCATATAGAAAAAAATATAAACATTTTTATTACACAAATAATATTTTTTTTATAATAAATATTTAAAGGTTTAACCAATAAAACTTAACCATTCACTGACTTTCTCATAATTGACCTGATCATGGTTTTACTTTAGGAATCTGTACAACTCTTTTACCAAACCCTACTTTTCTAACTTGCCTTTGTCAAACCAATGTGAATAGTGTTGTTCAATCAAGAAAAAATTTGGATAAAAAAACAAATACCCAGAAAGAGATTAATTGGTGAAAAAACTGTACACACTCCTCTTCATCGTGTGTATCGATTCTGAAGTACACACACTTGTCAAATACAGTCTGGTATTTTACTTTTTTCCATACTGTAGTAAAGTTTCTGAGCAACCAATGTAGATTCTATTTACTCACTACTCTTTTACATTTTGATTCTTCCCAAATGGTGGATTTTCCAGGTTGAAAATACTAAAATTATTTTTAGTGGCCATAGGAAATAAATTTAGAGTAGGATATTTAGTTTTTCGAAAGTTTAAAATTCAAAAAGTTAAAAAAAAATAGTTTCTCATGAATTTAAAGTTAGAAAAGTATAGTTTTCATGTTTGATCATTTTTTTTTTAGAATATAACATTTTAATCAAATTTTCTGATAAACGTTTTCATGGAAGAAATTAAAAAATGACTTCTCCGAGTAAGGATGAACCTTTTACTGAAGAAAATACATCATATTACATTTACTAAATCGTTCAATATGATAAAGAAATTAATAACCTCGATAAATATTTTTAGAAATATCTTTCATTGGCCAAACAAAATTTCATCATTCCTAATCATAATTTTTAAATTCATAAATTCTATAAATCTTAATTATTATATATGATTTTTTTTTCTTTCAAATAAATATGTCAAAATAAGTTTCAACCAGTGAATTAAATCAATTTGACTTCAGGTTAAGTAAAAAAATAAGAATTAGATGTAGGTTAAACTCAACTCAGTTTATTTAACTCAGGTTAAATGAGTTGAAGTTAGCGATGACAACCGGACAAAACGGGAATGGGTTTCGCTATCAGATACTCATCCCTAGAGAAAAAATTATTCTCATATTCAAATTTAACGGGTATCAATTTTTTGTCTTATCCTCATCTTCATTGGGTAATTGGTATATACTCGTGTTCATACCCGTACTTGTTTTCTCACCGTTTCAATATCAGTTAATTAATTTTTATAAAACAAAAAAAAAATTACGTAAAAGAAACATAATATTATCAAATATTTAATATTAAAATAAGGGTTGTTTCTTCAATATTAAATATATTGAAAAAAATTATAATTGTATACCTTATAAATTCGAATACGAAATAAAATTTCATGAGAACTAAAACATTAATTAAATTTGCAAACACTAGTGAAACCTAGTTAATAAAATTTAAAAATATTTTTTAAAAAATATGAAAGGAAAAAAATATTTAAATTAAAAAGTTATAATACATCACTTGATCAAAATCATACAAAGAACAAAGATTAAACTAATGATAATAGAATTTTAATATAAACCTTTCATCTTTTGAAATTCAATATATGTTGGATGGTGATAAAAAAGATTAATGACAATTACATTAAATTATTATATTATAGTAAATAAATTTTATTTATACAATTATAGTAATAAAGTTACACGAATGATAATTTGTTAGAAAATAAAAATAATTATATAAAGAATATCAAAATAGTATTTTACATGATAAAAATAAATAACAAATAAAATTGTTAAAAAAATGATCAAATGTTTCTCTTAGAAACAATTTGAGATACCATTGAATGAAATCGTACAAAAGAAAATAAATGTATAGTTAAGGGTATATGATAAAATGAAAAATAACTTATCCAAGTTTCAAATATCAACATAGTCGATAATTGCGAGATAATAAAAATTAATTTAGTGAAACAAAAAGGTTATTCAAATGAAACAAAAATTAATAATTATAAAATAAATAAGATAATTTTTTTATATTACAAAGTAAATGAAAATTTTATGCTATTGAACACATAAATTGAGAGTGTTAAACATTCTTATATGAAAATAAAATATAAAAAAAAAAGAAACACTCAAATGTAAGACATAAAAAATATTTAATTGATATACATCATTTGAACATAATTGCAAAAATGTTTGACAAGACGAAAAATATTTTGGAGATGCAAATGAATTTCTTGACAAGTCAAACAATTAGAAGAAATAAAAAAAATAGAGAGGGTACTTAATAGACTATGAGTATTTTAATAATTTAAACGGGGATGGAACAAATATGTACATCCACATCCCCATCCACATACCCATACTCGTATATAGGGATTCCCTTTCAAAACAGGGACGGGTTCGGGCATTATCCACGGGGGGCAAGTTTATTTGTCATCCCTAGTTCAAGTTGAGTTGAGAGTGGATTGACTTGTAACTACCAAGAACAACTCTTTATTTTTTTTTTACCCTTCGTTGATAATCTTTTATTATTATTATTTACAAGTTCTAATTATATATGTTTAAAATATAATATTTTAAAAAATTTGGATGTTACTCACTAATATTTAAATAGTTTAAATGTTGAATTTATTTTTTTTAATTATACACTAATGCAACAGTAGTTTCTTATGACGACTTATTATGTTGTTTATAATCCACTTGTCATAATAAGTGACAAAATGGCAATTTCGAAAAGATGATAAGACTTTATATACAAATTATTCTAATAGAAAGTTGGTGCGATGACAAGTTTGTAATAAAGTATAAAATTTTCTATGTTGATTATACCTAGAATCGGTATAAAAAGTGAAACGATGACACTTTTGTAATAAAGTATATATGATTTTGTATGCCAGTTCGACACTATAACCGACATAATTTCTTAAATATTCATCTCTCCCTTTTTGCAATTCACTTCACTTTCCTCCATTTGTTGCTCTTCTACACTTCTTCTCCCCTTTTTGCCGCTTTGTCGCTTGCCTCGCTCATGTCGAAGTATCCACCCTGCATTCGCATTACTCTCGCATTCACTCCTCCCTCCCGAATTGACTCATTTTGACACTCTCACCTCCAAATAAATTGATAACTTAGATAAAATAGGACCTCACCTATGATACACAATACGACATGTATATATATCGGATATGACGCATATCCGATATGTCGATAAATTTATTTTTAAAATGATGGGATACAATACGTGATATATACATATTGAAAAGTATAAATAATTTTTAAAAGTATGATAAATATATGATTGTTATTACAAGATATTGTCATCATAAAAGTACTATCGTTTTATAAATTAGATACTTCATTAATATGTATCCTAAAGTATCACACATAAATACGTGTCGGACACAAATGCATGACTCAAATTAAAATATCGGTGCATCATACGACCTCGCACTCGTATGTTTATCGTATATTTAGTAAATTTGATTATCTGGTTATTCACTAAAATTAATTATTAAGAAACTAATCTCATTTATCTTATTTTTTCTGTCTGAAATTCTATTCTTCTCCACCCCTTCATCCCTCAAAGAATCCATATCCCTCTTTTCACTCCTTTTTGAAAACTCTAACCTTCACTTTTTTTCAATCACACTTTCATCTCAAAATTCCAACCTCCATTTTTCTTCTACCACTTTCTTCTGTCTCACTCTTACTTCCTCAAAATTTTTTTAATACCCCACCATTAAACACAAATATATTGGTCAGAAGACTAAATTAAAGTCACAGTTTTACCATGTCAAATCAACATTACTTGTAAACATAAGTATGGCTTAAAAGTTAGGGTGATGTACCCAATTTTCCTGAACATTGGTACTAGACTACACCTCCCAGCACAATCCTCACATTGAATCAATTCATTGACTCCAAGAATTGCATGAGTTGAGTGGTGGTGGCACTGTGGATTTCATGGCAGAGATAAAGGGAAAAGAAAGAAGTGTTTGTGGGCATGGTGTGATGGGTGGTATTTGGCAATGTAGACAGGTACAATGAGTGGGGTTAAATGCTTCTTATTCATTACTTATCTTCAAGGTACAACACAATGTTATAGAGTTCATAATGGGGTGCTATGAATCAAGTGGTTGGTTATAGCATGAATCATGGTTTTATGCTTTTTTTTTTTTAGAGACATGATGGTTTATACTTTATAGAGGCTATGGATAATGTTGAGGTGGATATTGGTTTCACCCTATGGAGAAATTATTAGATTCGGATTCTTAAGGACTGTGATGTGTAATTAAAGTTCATAAATTAAGATTTAGTATATAATCATGTGGAGTGGATTCTAAAATAACTAGACTTGGCTTGGATGATTATACGTGTGTACATCATAAATTTAAACATTGTCTTAAGCATGTTTCAAGATTAAGTTCTTGGAAAACTAAATTGCAAATATTTCAGCATTATTCAATCTATGAACATGACACCCTAGGTAACATAATTAGAATAAATATGTAACTTGTTAATGAATAGAATATTCTCTCTCTCTTTTTTTCACAGAATGAATGTCTTCCATAAAGTTAGACTTTTAATGTGTTATTTTCCTATTAAATAATTCTCAAATAGTGTCATACGTTGTCTGTAATGTCTTTGGAGAAAGCTTAGTATCGATGATTTTTTTTTGTAATGACTTTGTTGATATATATATATATATGTGGGAGGGTTTAGGTGATGGATAGCATTGAGTATCGATGAATCCGAACAAAAGTGATGGAAGTTGTCAACGAGTCTGATATGCAAGACGGTGAAGACTAACAGGAGAAAAATTGTCATTGTCAATGAATATCTGGAAATCCTTAGAGTTATTCAAACATATCTATTGTCAGTATGTCAAATGTTTGTTTCAAAGCACAAAGAAGAAGATATCATATTGAAACTTCGTTGTGGATTTTTTTAAATGTGAGATTTTGAATGAATAGAGAATATGTTGATTCTCAAGTGGGTATTCATGAAAGTCATATAGAGTAATATAAAGAAAGAAACAATAAAAATATTATTTTTTATTTGAAAGTTTTAGTACCTTGATTCAATTAGTACCTTAAGCGTACAAGGAACTTGGCTTGTTGTGTGTCATTAGAAAATTTATCATTTTGTCTGAAAAAATTCTATATATAATTTGTTTTTTTAGCAAAAAAAAATATTGCATGTTAAATAATATTGAGTATTTGTAGATGTAGGTATTAAGAATCAAATCACATTAAATTTAATGTATGTTTTTATTTAAATTTTATGTTCTTATTTGTGAACATAGTTTGACTATAAGAAATTATTTTCTTATTATATTATTAAGTGATTTATCCTGCTGAACTTAAAAATTTGTGGACAAAAGGAAGGTTATAGAAGATTAAAGAAAAACTTATGAAGCATTATATCTTTTATAAAAATAGTTAAGATTCTTTCTTAATTGTGATGATAATGTTGAAGTTTCGGCTTATTCTTAGCTTAGATAAAAGTGAGGTGTTTTTCATTCTTTATCTCGTTATCCATTATTCTCATCTTAATATTTTCTTTGATGTGTTTCTATCTTTAAGTAAGTTCGTGTCATGTGCTTCTTGGATAAAAAATTTATTCTAAATTTCCACAAGGTAATATATTCTTCCAAGTTCAAGAAAAACTACATCAATTTTCATACATGAAAAATAATTTTACTTAAACCAAATTAAATGACTATGTACAATAAGTTTTTTTTTTTAATATTTGATATACATTCAAGACTTATACTTTAGATGAAAAGGTTAATTTTACTTAAATTTTATGTCTTATATGTAAATCATTTATATGATGACCAAAGAAAATAATTGTTATGTTTTATAATTATTCTTCTAATGTATAATAATTTAATTTTATTTTAAAGATTCTCTTTTCAATCTATATGTTTATAGAGTTGTATTACAATTTTGAAAGGAGGTTAAACTTATTTAGAAAAATTAGACATATTATTTTTAAATTATATTTTAGATTGGGGACAAATTTATAAAATATTTTTTAAGTATTTTAGGTCTTTGTATACGAATTAAAACAAGCTGAATGCTTCACTCATCTTTCTTTCTAGTAAAAAATTGTAACTATCTATTTCTTTATTCAAAAATAAATACTCATATATATATATATATATTACTAAAATAAAATTAAACTGCATAAAAAAAGTCATGGAAAGATTAGTTCGTCAAATTTTAAGAATAAGACTAAATTTAAAATTGACGCGTGTGATTGAAAACTTAATTAATTGGGTAAAATCTTTTAAACCTTATTTTAATACTTTCCTGATAAATTATTAACTATATATTAACTTGTGTTCAAACTTATAAAGCTATAACAGGGTATAAATATAATAATTTAACCTAAACTTTGACAGAATTATTAAATATAACCATCTTGTAGTACCTTTTAGGTCGTTATAATAAGCTACTAAATCACAAAGGGATATTTTGTTTTGTGTGAGAATCATATTTTATAGACCTTTGCTTTTCCATTGAATATGTTATCTTACTAAATGATATACAATCACACTAATTATTAAAAATATAAAAAAAAAAATGTGTATTTCACCTTCATTTGACGTGCAACCTTTTTTTTTTTGTGTTTGTTTTAATTGAGTTATCTAATACTTGATAAAAAAAATGTATTAATTTTATTAAAATTTTTAATCGGTGTAATTATTAAAAATTAAACCTCAATATTTGTTTGTAATTGCATGAAGTTAAAAAATATGTTTTAATTAGGTCGATTATTTGCATTTTAAGCTATAAAAAATATAAGGGGACAAGGATTTGAATTTGGATTTTTTGTTGAGTTTTTTTTGTGTTATTTATCTATTGTGTCTTCATGATATACTGATTATCACCAATTTTGACGTTTTAAAATATATTAAAAAGATATTTAAAAAATCAACATAATGTATTTTTAATGCTCAACAGATAATAACACCAAGACAACCAAAAATTTAGATCATATTTACATGTTTATAAGAGTATGATCCTTGTACTTTTTTCTAATACCATTCATTTGGGATTTTATTAGACCTAACAAGTTTATAAAATTGTTTCTAAAGTCCTTGAATTTCTTTTAGTGTTGAATTTCAAAGCTTGATATTAATATGTACATAACATTTATAATTTTGTACCACATAAATTTTCTTATACCTAAAAGTAAAGAATCTTTGTCACATATTCACACTTCATGCTAGAAATTAAAATTGATAAGATCATTTCACGATTATACTCCAATAACATATGTATAACTTCTTACTATGATGTGATGTTTAATTCATTTTTTTCTCATCCTTAAAAAAATTATTAGCTCAACACATTCAAACCTAAAAATATTTTGTATAATTACGAAAATGAGAAGAAAAATAAACTTTACAGAAATATTAGCTATAGAAGATATTAACTTAAAAGTTACTTTTTTTAATCTGAAAATATATAAAAGAAAATTAAATAGATTTTTTGTTTAAAAAATTATTATAAAAAAATTGAGTTTCATCCTCAAACTAAATTATACAGTATTTTGTCTCTGTATTTTACATGCTATTATTCTTCAAATATGTAAATATTATGTAATAAATGATTTTGTTTTCTAAAATAAACTATAATATGATCTCCACGTCTTACTTATTAAAATATATTTTACATTAATTCTATAGAGTAAGAACAAAATATTGTATAATTTAATTTAGAAATAAAACACAATATTTTATAAGACTTTGGTGACGAAAAATATATCTAAAAACAATCTTATTTAATTTAACTTTAAAACTCACCTTCTAAGTTTTGACTTTAAAATACTTTACAGTTAAAAAAAAAAATCAAATATAATATAGTAATCTTGACCCCACTAAGTTGGAAGATTTTTTGTATAAGAAATTGTAATTTGATTAGTGCACGTAGTTAAAATGGGTTAGTATGTGTTATTAACACAATTTCACCTCTTTGTTGGATCAACGTCTCCATCATCACCCTATCAACCCTAAAACAAATTTGATGGGACTTTGGAAAAAAAGTCTTACCTATATCACTAAGGTTTTACTTTTTAAGGTATCAATTTATGTTTTTTTTATGAAAATTGCTAATTTTAATTGGTATTTATTAAAGTATATATAGTAATCAAATGCAAAATTATTCAAAATAATAGTATTGTGTACGCATTTTTTAAATATAAATGATATTATATTAGTAGGTGATAATAATGCAATGTTATTAAGTTAATATATAAAATAAATTTATATTTATTAAAAATAAAGTAAAATGAATATAGAAAATAATTGTTGATGAATAAAAGAAAAGAAAAAAAGAAAAAAAAATTATAAAAAATAAGTAGAAGTAATCGTTAATTTTAAAAAATTTAATAAATAATTATATTGCAAATGGTAGAATTGGTATTATGAAATGTGTATAAAAAAAGAGAATCTATTTTATATATTGTTATAGATATATCGACTAAAAAGAAGAAAAAAAAAAGTGAATTAATTGTTCATATTTTAAATAAAGCAATGGATAAGTGTGTTTTCAAATATTTCCCTCTTCTAAAGGTTGGAAATCAGAAATGGCTAATTAGTGAAAACAAGTTTCTCTCAAATTATAATATTTTTTTATGGTAATTATACATTTTGAACATTTTTTTAAGAAACAAAGTCTTTTTTTTTAGTTCAACATTTTATTTGTAACGATTTTCTTAATTAGTTAATAATAGGTAGTTGAACCCTACGAATACATTATAAGTTGAAAAAATGTACCAAAAATAATTCTGAGAGTATCTAACTAAAAGTTTCACATACGATATTGTTGGAAATAGTCCAAGTGTGAGTTAAAGTTTCACATTGGATAAAATAGACAAAGTTAAACACTATATAAAAATAAAGACCCATAACATCATTGCCTTAAGGTTTTGGGGTTAAAGTAGTGTCAAATATCTTATATGTGTATGTGTAAGACTAACTTTTTAATATGATATATTTCTCTTTAGCTATTTGAGTTTCAAATTATTTTAGTCTTTCTTTTTATTCAATATACAACTTTGATCCTCTATTTGGTGGCATTTGCTCTTTCTTTTTAAAAAATCTTCAATTTTGTTACATTTATATTTTATATATATTTTTTAATCAATTAAATTATTTTTCTAGTGCTAAGTATGTTAAATTTAGGGTTTTAATTTATCATAAATAAATTATATGAAAGTAAAAGAAAAAAAAATTACATATCTTTTAAAGCGTATATATTAAAGACCAAATATCTCTATTTTAAAATGAGAATGAAAAGACTAAAAGCATATTTATATATAAGATGTTTATATTTTGATATCCATTTTCACCTTAAAGATATATAGGAAAATGTTATGATATTAAATTAATGGTCCACCACCAAAATCATAATCATGGATGATGAAGATAATAGTGTCCTATTTGTGCAAACACTAGGCATTATCTACTATACCTACAATAAACTTTACAAATTTCACCAATTCATTAAAAAAGGTATAATGAGTATTTATATCAATGTTTTTAAAACCACATGCTTTATTAATCTTCATATTATGTGTGATGTGTGAGTAATTATCATATGTGAGAATAGTAATAATATTAATAATTATTACTTTGATCTTTTACTAGTAATAATTATTTGAAATCCAACTTTAGAATTGTGTCCTTTTCATGATGACACTATGGTCTTCAAGTAATTATGAAAATCTTTACTTTTTTCAAAATGGGACAACCACAGTCAATGCATGAAAGCTTTTCTCCCATTTGTTGCTGTGAAAGAAAACTTAGTGCTTTCATTCATTTTTAACAAAAAAGAATTATTATTTTAATTTTCTTTCCTAATTCATGAATGTAACTTTCTCCATTTTACTTTTAAGGTTTGGCCGACTTCAATATATATCTATATATTATCCATAATAATCTACTTAATTAAGCTCATTTTTTTTTCTTCACATTTTTTTCTCCGAAATTAAAGTAATATATATTGAAAAAAAAAAAGCACCACAAAAATGAAATGACTTAGTGTACCTAACTTTGGTGGTAGCAACTAATCTCATCTTCAAAGGTTTGGCCGACTGTCACAATCTGCATATATACTAATCATATCCAATAACATTTCTTTATATATATATATATATATATATATATATATATATATATATATATATATATATATATATATATATATATTTTATATTTTTTTATATTTTTATCTAAAAAAGA